>ERZ791840.757-NODE-757-length-19593-cov-4.931569_pt1 | contig 19593 bp, 24 predicted proteins | sample MGYA00510291_ERZ791840 | MGnify/ENA primary metagenome ERZ791840 (study PRJEB30046, sample SAMN00715256) | human gut metagenome | study: EMG produced TPA metagenomics assembly of the A metagenome-wide association study of gut microbiota in type 2... | reverse complement strand
TCGCGTCGACTTGTATATAATACCATGTGACCTGCATTATGTCAACACCTTTTTTTGTTACTTTTTTAACATTTTTTCGTGATACACGTGGCTCAGTATTCAAAAGAAGCATCATGTATACACGCTTTAAAGCACCTAAAATTTCTTCAAAAAATCTCAAAAAAAGTTAAAACTTCTACCGAAAAACGGCAAAATCTGCGTAAATTTCTCCAAAAAAAATCGAGCTGACGCAAGAATTTTTTCTCTCGTCAACTCGTTTTTTATTGTACTAATACCATTCTATTTTACTTCAATTGGCAGCTTAATCAGCTTCTGCTGCTCGCCGCTGTTATCCAGCATCACAAAAATTTCTTCTGCATTACCGGTTTCCCAATCAGCTTTAAACAATTCAATCGGATACAGCTTATGAATTTGGCGCCAGCTGCTGAACTTATATGCAGGAATATATCGGCGCACCTTTTCCTCATCGCGCCAAAAAGCAGAAACTGCATCAAAAATTTCCTCTGTCTGCCACTTTAGGCACTCCGGACGCCATTGCGGTATCTCGCAGAACACGTCAAAACGCAGAATCTCCAGCAATTCCGTTTGCTGCTCTACATAATTTTCTTCTATAAACTGCTTTAAGATAGCTGCTACACCCTTGGCGTTATGTGTCTGCGGATAGAAGCCTGCCTTCACCCACCACTGCGTCAGCTTTCTGTAAAAGGCAAAGGCTGTCATTCCGGAAGCACGCAGCAATGCCCTCAGCGTATATTTAAAGCCACCGCTGTTAGCCGTCTGGTCCAGAATATTATCCAAGTGCTTCAAATACAGCATATCCTCATATGGCATATACTTAGTCGCTAAAATTTCATATGGCGGTTCGTCCATATAACGCAAATCGTGCTGCTCTGTTTCCCTGCGCATCTGCGTACCCGGCAGAACCTTCAAAAAGCCCAGCTGCAGCATATCCGCACCCAAACCGTAAACATCATCAAAGGATTTGGCAAATGTCGGCAAATCTTCATAAGGTAAGCCTGCAATCAAATCAACATGGATATGCATATTACCGAAGGACAGCAGACGTTTGACATTAGTAGACAGCTTTTCCCAGTTATCCTGCCTGTTGATAGCTTTTAATGTTGGCTGATGCGTGCTCTGAATGCCGATTTCCAACTGAAAGCGTCCCTTCGGAACAGTCGCCAGAAAATCCATAACTTGTTCAGACAGTATATCGGCCTTAATTTCAAAGTGGAAGGTTGCATTTGTATCAGCCTGTGCTAAATGCTGCATCATCGGCAGAAAGTATTTTTCGTCCAGATTGTAAGTACGGTCTACGAACTTCACCAACGGCACGCCTGCAGCAATAAATCGGTCCAAATCGCGCAGCACAAGCTCCAGCGGACGCTTGCGCACAGAGCGCGATATGCCGGACAGGCAATACGCGCAATTAAACGGGCAGCCACGCGTGCATTCGTAATAAACTATTTTATGCTCTGCCAGCATTTTTTCCAGATCAGGATACGGGAACGGCAGCAGTGACATATCATCTATTACGGTAATGCCTCCATTCAGGTTCACCTGCTCCCCTTCGCGATACGCAATATGCTGAGGGACAGAGCCACCGCCAGCCAAATACTCCAGCAGCTCGCTGAATACCAGCTCACCCTCTCCCTGCACGATATAGTCTGCCTGCGGCAACTCCGTAAAAATTCTCTCCGCGTCAAACGCTACCTCAGGTCCGCCAATAACGATTACTGCTTGCGGACGCAGTTTGCGCAGCATGCGAATAAGCTTGAATACGAATGGCTTGTTCCAGATATGTACCGAAAAGCCGTAGACCTGTGCCGGTACTGCCATTATTTTTTCCAGCACCGCCAGAATTGGGGTATTGATTGTTTCTTCTATTAATGTTACCTCATGCCCCTGCGCTTTAGCATATTCGCCGACATAGCGCAGACCAAGGCCGGTATGGATATATTTACTGTTAATTGCGCTTAATACTACTTGCATTTCTTTGCTCCTCAAATTTTTAACCACAAATACAGAAAAAGCTCTACAACCGAAATTGTAGAGCCTAAATTTACTGGTGCCGAAGGCCGGACTCGAACCGGCACGAGCGTGAACCCGCTTGATTTTGAGATATTCAACGGCACTTTTTTGTTCTTCTCCGGCTTTATGTTAACTCATGTCATTTAGCGGGTTAACATAAATTGTGTTCAGTTGCGTGTCTATTCGTAGAATACAGTTGTTGAACGCATTTGAGTTATCCACAAGAATTAAATTTTATTAGGTTCAGTTTTTCTGTTTTCTTTTCTTGATGTTTTATAAATGCGTCCTTTTGTTTATTTTATCCTGTTTTTTATTAATTGTCAAACCAATTTTCGATTGATTCAGAGTAAGAGTAATATGCTCCGTTTCCGATTATTATATGATCCAGAAGTGGAATACCCATTGTTTTTCCTGCTTCTTTTAATACTTTCGTTAGCTTATTATCTTCAATGCTAGGTTTGGGATCACCCGATGGATGATTGTGAGCTACAACGAGTGCTGCAGCTTTATTTTTTAAGCCTTCTATATATACTTCTCTTGGATGTACTATGGTATTTGTGAGGGTTCCCGTGGATATTATTGTATATTTTGTCATTTCATTCTTACTATTTAGTGAACAAACTATAAATTGTTCTTTTTCTAAATATCGTAATCTGGGCATAAGAAATTCTGCTATTTCTTGCGGATATCCAAAATGTATTATTTTTTCTGGTGTTGCTATTCTATTAACAACTTCAGAAAGAATATTAATTTTAATTGCTTCGTCCTTGTTGAAGCCGAGCAATTTTAGTTCTTCCAAACTTCTGTTAATTACTTTCCCTATGTTTTTATATTCACTTAAGATTTTTCCAATTTTTTTGCTGTCTAGTATTACGGCTAGTAATTTCTCTGTCGATAGTTGTTTTGTTGAACCGTATCTTTCAACTTCTTCTCTAACTTGTAAATCCATTTTTTTCCCTTTCGTAAAAAGAAAAAGGCGAGCATTTTATTTGCTCACCTTTTAAATATTTTTTGGCATTTTGGGATATGCTATTTTTTATTTAACTTAGTAAATACCCTTATTTTTAAGGTATTCCATTACTAAAGCTTGAAAACGTTCAGCTTTTGCTAATTGAATTTCTGCATCTTTTTTGGAGGCAATATAGAAATCTAGATAATCTGCACGTTCTCTATTTTCGGAAGCTTCTTTTATTATTTTTGAGGCCTCTTTAGGGAATATGCCCGTTTTAACGTAATGTTGATTGAAGAATGCTATTACCCCGCTATGCTTGCTACTATCAAATGATTGTGTGGCATTGACGGCTCTGATTGCATAGAAGATTGCGTAATACGCTCTATTAAGAGTATTTTTAAATCGTCCATGTTCATACATTATTTTTGCGTCTTTAATAGCATCCTGACAACATTCTAATCTGTATTTTGCTAAAGCTATTAAGCTGCTTTCCATAGTTCAATACCATCCTTTTTTATATTTTTAAAAAAGGGAGAGACATTTTTCCATAGATTAAATTGTGCATTGTTTATTAGAAGTACTGATATAACTTTATTGTATTCTAATTCTAAGTCAACTACTGCATCTATCATTTGTTGATGCATTTCTTCAGTGTAGTGTTCTATGATTACTGCAATATCTATATCAGATTCTTCTGTTGCAGTTCCTCGAGCTTCAGAACCGTATAAAATTATTGCTTCTATATTTCTCCCATTTGTATTGAATATATTATTCAAAGCAGGTATTAATTTAGTGATAATAGAATCAATATTTTTCATTACTTTCACCTCCGATATGTATATGTAATTACTTATTTTTCTCTAATATTTTTTTCTTCTATTGCTTCGATTATATATTTTTTCAAGCTGATACCCTTTTTTATCGCTGCAATTTTTGCGACCGCATGAACTTCAATTGGCATTGTCGCGTTATAAGTTACAAATTTACCTTTTTCTTCAGTTTTAGGTTTTGGTAAGGTTGTATGTGGTTGCGTTATGTCAGGTTCCTGATTTCTGCCTGATATAAATTCTTCAGCTGCTGCCATTTGAGCAGCGGTTATTGGTTTTTTTGGTAGTGCCATTTTTATTCCTCCTGTTTTTGAAGTATGTCTTTGATTTCTTTTACGAGATCAGATAATTCTAATGATGCTTTGATTGATTTTTCTTTTTCGATTTCTTTATATTCGTTGACGTTTCGTCCAATACATATAGCTTCTTTAAAAGCTACTCTGTCGACAAATTCAGTTGACAGCATTTTTACGTCATATTGTTTTCTTAGCTCTTCGACTGATTCTTTTACGTCTGATACCATTTTTACTTGTTTGTTTGATGGCATACGATTCAGCATGATATATGCTTTATTGATGTCTACAATTTGTCTACATGCTTGAAGTAACTCGAGTGTGTCCTGTGTTGCCCATAAGTCATAGCCTGATGGTTGAACCGGAATCAGAACCATCCCGTATGTTCCACAAAAAATTGCGGATCTTACAACTTCACCATCACCTGCACCGGCGTCTATAACAATGAAATCGAAGTTCTCGTAGCTTCTAATGTCTTTAAACAGTGTCTTATAAGGTAGGCTTATAGCGCTTATGTTTGCTAATTTACTTTCGTCTGCTCTAATCTGAGCAAATGACATAGAGGATTGTTGTCGTCCATCTGTATCTACTAACAGTACCTTTTTGCCTTCTTGTGCCAGCGCTGTAGCAAGGTTAGTTGCAATAGTAGATTTGCCAGTTCCACCTTTTGTGTTGATTACAGAAATTGTTTGCATGATAAGTTCCTCCTTAATAATATTATACCATAATAATGGTTATAACGAAAGTTATTTTTCTTATTTCAGTTATGTTTCTAACAATCGTTATGTTAATAACTTTAATAATTCTAATAACTAAAGTAATGATTGTTATATTGATTATTTTTGTTATTTTAGTAATGAAAATAGTGTTATTGCTGTTTTGTATTGGTTGATTGGAGTAATCTGTTAAGAGCTTTATTTTTACTATTAGCAGATTATCATTTATTAAAGGATATTTTCGGGATTAATGTCAATAACTACTTTGTTATGCTCTTTTGCATATTTTACGCATTGTGCCGTTCCTCCTGTTTCCTTACAAATTACTGCAATAACAACGTCACTTTTGTTAACCATATAACGGTTTCGTGCCATCATTTTATAAGTTGCAAATCCTCCTTCGGATACGGTTGTTACTTTGTCACTTTCAGATAACATTTGCGTGTATTGTTTTTGTGATTTGTGTGTCCATTTTTTCTCCTGTCCTATAAATGGTACGGCTGCTTCAATTTTGATGTTTTTATTATTTTTACGTAATTTAGCTGCTACTTCCCAGAATGCCATATCAACTCCTAGTGCCATCCCTGTAACTAATGTTAATTCTTCATTCGGAGTGGCGTATTTGTAACATTCTTCGATAGTAACCTCAATATATTTTTTCAATTTAGTCCAGGCCTCGTTATTAAGGTTATATCCATACTCTCTCGGTAATCCGTTTGGTCTGTGACCTGTGATGCAGATGATCATTTTTATCATTCTCCTTTATATATTATAAGATTTATACTTTTGATATAGCATATAGGGCGGCAAAGTCAAGGATAAGGAAAGCGGGGTTAGGTGGGGTTGGCCGCTTTCCCCTTTACTTTGCCACTGCCCTATATGCTATAATCAATCATTTTTTTAACTATTTTTTTTCATTCTATTGACATATCTTTGTCTGTGGTATATAGTAGCATTAGAAAATTAGAATACCTGGGTTCCCAGAGGCATTTAATCGAACAATTTTACGTTCGATTGGATGTCTTTTTCTTTTTTCGGTTTATTTTGCATATTTTTTAACCTCCGGCACGAGGGAGCGGAGACTTAAGTCCTCCGTTATTAAATGTCCTGCGTGCGGAGGTTTTTTTATTTTCCAGCTTCACCTTTGACGCATAATTTTTTATAAGGAGTGAGATAAAGATGGAAAAGAAAGAAATGATTAAATTGATGGTGAAACCTTTTACTAATCCTGTTACTATGTTTTATGCGTTTGCTTTGCTTGCATTGTATGTTGTTGTACCGCAGAATTGCTTTGCAGCATTACCTTGGGAAACTCCGCTTACTATGCTGCAGGAGTCTTTAACTGGTCCTGTTGCTAGATTAGCAGCAAGTATTACGGTTGTGGTTTGCGGCGTGATGATGGCTATGGGTGAAGGTGGTCAGTTCGGCCGTACAGCTATCAAGCTGGTTATGGGTTTGTCTTTAGCTATTTTAGGTAATCAGTTTATTACGGCAATGTTTGGCAAATAATTATACTAGGAGATATATTATGGCTTTTGAATCAAAATTTCAAAGTAGGGTTCCTGATGATTCTATGCCAGACAGTTACTATCAAAAAGGTGTCAATGGATTTTTAAGTCAAATGGGCTTATCTTTGCATAGTGCAGCTAATTGGCGTTTTTTTGCCATCAGTATGTTATGTGTTAACGTTTTTGCGGTTGGCATGGTAAGCTATCTTGGTGTTCGCAGTACCATTGTTCCTTATATTGTAGAAGTAGATAATTCTACAGGTGCAGTTATCTCTTCAAGCAAGGTTCTTGCTAAATCTGTGGCTGATAATAAACAATATGAGTATTTTATCTGGCAGCTTATCCGTAAAACCCGTACTTTACCTAAAGATATGGTACTTTATGAATCTAATTGGAATGAAGCGTATACATTTTTGACAACTGAAACATCTCAGAAGATGAACGATATGGCTATGCGTGAAAATCATCAGCAGAAGCTGAAAGATGGTATTACTACTATGCTTAAGTTAAAGAGCATTACACCACTTGCAGGACAGGAAAATACTTTTAATGTGCGTTGGAATGAAGTTTCTTACGATAATTCCGGCAAAGTCATTGGTGAATATGAATTAGAAGCATTTTTCAGTGTTGAGCAGACGGCTTTAGATGAAAAAACTGTTTATTCTAATCCTTTGGGTGTGAAAGTTAAAGACTTTACTATTAGCCAGGGACAGAAGTAAGCAAGGAGGCATAGTAATGTATATGAAATCTTTAATTTTGGCAGCATTGATTGCTGGTTGTATACCCGTTTGTGGATTTGCTGCCGAAAGTCCTGCTAATCCAATCGTTTCAGATTCTTACGGTTCTGAAGGATTTGTACAGGATGCTTATGATGCTGCAAGCAAAGGTGTAGAAGTTACATTCCCCTATTTTCCGCAGCAGGTTTTCAAAATTTATACTCAGCTTGGTTTTATTACTGATATCCGTTTAGAGCCTGGTGAAACCTTGAAATATGTCGGTGGTGGCGATACTGCCCGTTGGCGTATTGATAATGCCAAGACTGGCAGTTTTGGTAATGCCGTAGAGCATATCTTTTTAAAGCCTCTCCAGAATGGTATCAGCACCAATATTGTTATTAATACTGATAAACGTTCTTATCAGCTTATTGTTGAAGCAGGTTCTGCTTATAACCCTATGGTCAGCTGGATATATCCAAAGAGTGATACCCAGATTTATGATGAGCAGCAGACTAAATCTTATAGTTCTATTGATCCGTCACAGATTAAATTTGGTTATAAGATATCTGATACTCATTATAAATGGTCTCCTGTGAATGTTTTTCGTAGTGAGTATAAGACATATTTTAAAATGAAATCGGATATTAAGGATACTGAGCTGCCGGCTGTATTTGTTGTTGACGATGATAACAAACTCCTTCTGGTATCTTATCGTTTTATTGATGGATATTTCATTGTTGACCGAGTTGTCGATCAGGCTGTTTTTGTTCTAGGCGGGAAAAAAGTCAAAGTAAAATATCGTTATGAGGATTAGTTATTATGGAAAATGAAGCAAGACGTAGAGAGAAGCTTGAAAAGGCTTCTCCCAAAGAACGCGACGATATTGAAAAAAATGAAGCTGCTCAAAGACAATCTGTTGAAGCATATGATGCTAAAACTGGTGGTGATAGCTTTATTGATATGACAGAGCAGAAAAAAAACAACTTTTCTAATGCTTTGATGACTTGCTGGCGAAAATTGCGTTCTTTTTGGTCAAAGAAGAAAGCTGATACAGCTGAAGATAAGCAGTCATTTAATCTTGTTGGGAAATCTGATCAAGAAAGTTTTTTTGTTGGTATCGATAAAAGAAAAACTTATATTGGTATCGGTATTTTTGCAGTTGTTCTGATTAGTTTCTTTTTAATTAATGATTGGTTTACTACATCAAAGCATGAAAGTAATGTTAAGGCCAGCAAAGCAGAACTGACTAAGCAAAACGCCAATGATACGGCTGTGACCGGCAATCATCTTCAAAATGTTCCTAAAGATTATAAGACTTTAGCTGAAAAAGAAAAGTTATACAAGAGTCAGTCTGGCAATTCTGAATCGTATTCTAATGATTCTTATGCTGCTAAGCGCAATCAGAATTCTTCTGCAGGAACTCAGGATAGAGCAGTTTATTCTGAGCCTGTCACAAGGTCTGCCCCTCCTGCTCCTTATGTTCCTCCCCGCCCTTCCGGTACAGCTATTGAGCGTAAGGTTGATCCAGCAGAAGAAGCTTATGCTAAGGCTCTAGAAAAACAGCTAGAACTCAAAGCAAAGGCTAATGAAAGTCCTATACGTTTTGAACTTAATAAAGATAACTAAAGGAGGTCCAGATTTTGAAGTTTTTACCTTTTACTTTAGCAGCTTGTCTTTTGGCTAGTGTTTGTTTTGCTGATGAGCAAGGTTCATCTTCTGCTTCTGGCGTTCAACAGCAAAATGACCAAAACCTAAAGGCTGCGCATCTCGCTTTTTCCAAACAGCCTCTTAACCTTAATACAATGTCCCCAGGCGTACTTTTAGACAGTGTTTCTCCTTATCAGGTTATGGCTGGAACTGTTGTTCCTGGAGTTCTTGTTACTGGTCTAAACAGTGATTTGCCTGGTACTGTTATCGGACAGGTATCTCAGAATGTTTACGATACTGTTGAAGGTAAATATCTGCTTATTCCGCAAGGTACTAAGCTTATTGGCATCTATGACAGCAATACTGCTTTTGCGCAGACTCGTGGAGCCGTAATTTGGCAACGTATGATACTTCCGAATGGAAAAAGCATGGTCTTGCCTAATTTTAACGGCAGTGACAATGAAGGTTATGTTGGTTTTAAAGATAAAGTCAGAAGTCATTATGCACGTGTAATTTGGACCGCGCTTATAGGTGGTGCTATTACAGGTGGTGTAGCTGCAGCAACGGATTCTAATGATAATAGTACTACTTTTAAATCTGAGGCTGGTTCTGAAGCTGCCAACAATATTTCTTCTGCTACGTCGAGTATAGTCAATAAGAATTTGAATATAGCTCCTACCGTAATTATCCGTCCTGGCTATAAATTTAATATTATTTTTGATCAGGATGTTGTCTTGGAACCGTATACATCATGAATAAAAAGCAAAGAGTATTACTTTTATTAGGTTTAAATTTTTTGGCTCAGTTATTAGCTGGTATATATGCTAGTCAAAAAATAGCTGATGTTTTGGATTATCAGCCGGCTCTTTATGGTAGTTTATCCTGGTTTGGCTTTCCTCATCTCTATTTTCCTTTTATATGGATAAGCTGGTACTTTTCTTATGGAAAAGAAGCCGCATGGATTTTTGATACTTATGCTTTTAATCCTGCAATGTATGCATTAGGTGGAGCTATGCTTTTGGGATGTCTGATTATAGCCCGTAACAGCAAAATTGAATCGGTTTCTCATGGCAGTGCTCATTTTGCTACAGAAGAAGAGATTGTTGAATATAGCTATGATCCGGATGGAAGAACAGGCTGGGAAAAGCTTCTGACTGTTCTTAAATTTTTAAGACAAGGTGAAATCCGCCAGGCTTTTAGAGATAATCGGCATAGGAATGATAATGATTTATTTTCTGGCAAAGGTGTTTTCTTAGGTCGTCTTGATAACGGTAAGTATATACGTGATAATTCAAAGACGCATATTCTTATCTGCGCTCCTACACGTTCTGGTAAAGGCGTAGGTCATATTGTCCCTACTCTGCTTGCCTGGGAAGGTTCTACCATTGTTACTGATATCAAAGGCGAAAACTGGGAGCTTACTGCAGGTTTTAGAAAACATAAGCTTGGTAATGATGTTTTCATGTTTAAGCCGACTAGTCGTGAGAGCTGCCATTATAATCCGCTTGATGAGATTCGCATCGGTACTCCATATGAGATGAATGATCTTCAGCTCATTACTAAGATTCTTGTTGATCCTACCGGTAAAGGCGGAGACGGGAACAATGCACATTGGGTAAATAATGCCTGGGATCTCTTGCAAGGCGTTGTTCTTCATCTGCTCTACGCCAAACGCTTTCATAATGGTAACGAACCTCCTCGTACAGCAAATCTTTCTGACGTTCTTGACTTTCTTTATGATGGTCAAGGCAGCGAAGGTAAGGAATCTGCCGAAAAAGCAAAAGCTATCAAGAAAAAATTTGAGGAAGATGCCCAGCTCATGAAGGCTTACGAAGAAACTACGGAGTGTCGTATTACATCTGTAGCTCAGGCTTTGGCTGTTGCTGATAACCTTGAAAATGATGATAATAGCAGTAATAATGATGCTTCTGATACTGTTAATGATTCTGCTGATAATTCTAAGGTTTATAAATTGTTCAGCCCATTAAAGCAGTATTCCAGTTTATCGAATTCTTTCTGTAATGATGATGAATTTTTTGATTTTGATGATGGTGAAGATGAATTTGTATCCCCATCTAATAATATTCAGCCTGGCTCTTTGATGAAGCAAATTGCTGCAGATGAGGAAAAACGTAAGGCATTAGCTGAAGAAATGCCTGAAATTAAAGTAGATGTCAATAAGGTGCTGTTAATGGCTAATGTTGATCCTGATAATGTTACTGAGCTTGATGAAGAAGAGTATAAAAAAGCATTAAGTGAAGAATCTGAGACATTAAGCGGTTTACAAAAAAAATTTCAGACTTATATTACTAATTTTGATGGTAACAATCATGGTTATCGTCATGCACCTGACGGTAAGGAAAATGATGATTTCTTTGTAAAGCTTTATCCCGACAAGGTTAATCGTGATGGCCTGCATCCGCATGTCCGTCAGCTTTTTCAATCTATGGTAGATAAACCTGATAAAGAGTTTGGTTCAATTCTTTCGACGTTGAATACCGCTCTTATTCTATATCGTAACCCTATCATTGTTGATAATATCAGGGATAGTGATTTTGTTATGAAAGATTTGATGGATTGTAAGAAGCCTATTAGTCTTTATCTTGTCTTTGGTCCTGGCGAAATGGATGTTGTTCGTCCTCTTCTTCGTGTTGTTGTCGATATGTTATGGCGTCTTAACGTTGAGGAAATGAAGTTTTCTGATGGTAAGGCTGAAGAACATCAGCATCGATTGCTGCTGCTTTTAGATGAGTTCCCTGCCCTTGGCAAGATGGATGGTTTTGCTATATCTGAAGGCTTTATTGCCGGCTATGGCATGAAGGCTTGTATTATTACGCAGGATTTGAATCAGATTAATAACATTTATGGTAAAGATAACTATGTAGTATCTAACTGCCAGGTTCAGGTTTATCATACCCCTAGTGATAATAATAGTGCTAAGTATTTATCTGACAAGCTTGGTAATCAGACTATTGAAAGCACATCAAGTTCAAGGAACAGTAATATCTTGCCTATGCCTACAAGTTATAATGATAGCCTTATGTCGAGGCCGTTGATGTATCCTAATGAGGTTTCTACTATGGATCCGTCAAAACTTTTGGTTTTCTGCAAAGGCCTTTCACCAATTTATTGTAATAAAATCAGGTATTTTGAAGATCCTGTTTTCTTGCCTCGTACTAAAATTAAACCACCGGTTTTTAGTGATATAGTTGCTCCCAGCGACCGTTGCTGGAATATTAGCGATTATCATTCCCTTATGGATGCAGAAAAAGCAGCCGAAGAAAATAAAAAATAAAGTTATCAAGATAATGGAAATAACTAAAGTTATGAATGTTACTACGGTTATTTCCATTATTAAGATAACTTTACTAACTTTGATTACTTTTGTTATTAAGATTATTTTAGTTATGAGCCTAATTTTCATGTGTAATGTTACTGTCTTATACAGTGTTATGGATATTATGTTCATAACTAAAGTTATTTCACTAACTTTAGTTATTGATATGATTTTTATTATTTTAATAACTATCATTATTTTTATTATATGCGTTATGTTAAGGAGGAATATTATGCCTAGAAAACCCGGCTCTTTTGGTGATGCAGCCTTATCTGCTTTATCCGTAAACGAAGAAAAGGAAAAATTAAGAAATGAGCTGAAGCTTAAAGAAGAAGCGCTGAAAAGAAAAAGCCGCAACGTTAAGGAGAAGTTTAATACATCTCGTGTATCTGCTACTATGAGCGTAGCATCTACAGTTTTTTCTGCTCTTGGCGTAGAAATGTATACGTCTTTGCAATCTGCCTGTAAGAATCCTGCTAATATTAGAAGGCTTAATAATTCAGGTTCATTTGATGTTCTTTTTGATGATGATAAAAAAATTCTTCTTGCTATTGCCGATTTTATTCGGAACAGGCCTGATGTTCAAGGTGAGATCATGGATTTTGTAGATAAGTATCGTAAAGATCTGTATGCTAAAACGGCATCTGTTGATGATTTGAATGATAACAATGAGGAGAATGATGTCGAGTAATATTAATATTTCAATAAACATTCATAAGGATTATCCTTTCGATGAATTTGTTTTTATTATGCGTGACTGTTATTCTAGAGATTACATTGTAACGCAGATGATGAAGTTGCTTGTTCCTGTAAGATGGCGTCGTGGAGTTATATTAGTTGATGGTAGTTTTATCTCTGATTTACTTGACGAAAAAATTAGCCTTTGATTGGAGAGATAAGTGTGGAACAAAGTTCCGGTAAGAACCGTGCTTATGTATTGCTTGATAATGCTCTAGGACCTTTGGCATTATCTTTGCTTCGTGATGATGTTATTGAGGTATATTGTAATAGCAACGATTTGCATGTATGGATTGAATATGTTGGTGTTGGTCGCGTAAAAACTGATATTGTGCTTAAAGCAGAAGACAGACGTAAGATTATTGAAACTGTTGCTTCATTCTGCAGAACGATTGCCACTAAGAATCAGCCCTTGATAAGTGCAGAGTTGCCTAAATATGGCTATCGTTTTGAGGGCAGTTTGCCGGATATATCTATCTTACCTTCTTTTAATATTCGTAAGCCTGCAGATGTTGTCTTTACTCTTGATGATTACGTTTCGCAAGGGGTTATGACTGCACAGCAGAAAGATATTATCTGTTCTGCCGTTCAGCGTAAACTTAATATCTTAATAGGTGGCGGTACAGGCAGTGGTAAGACAACTTTATGTAACGCTATTTTGGATGAGATTAGTAAAACTCGTGACAGACTTGTTATCCTTGAAGATACCCGTGAGCTTAATTGTACCGCTGAAGATTATGAATCTTTTCGTACAAGTGATACTGTCAATATGAATATGCTTTTACGTACAACAATGCGTCGCAGGCCAGATAGGATTATTGTTGGTGAAGTCCGTGATGGAGCTGCCTATGATTTGCTTAAGGCATGGAATACCGGCCATCCTGGTGGTATATCTACTGTTCATGCCAATGATGCCCTTGAATGTTTAAAGCGTATTGCTGCTCTTTCTCTAGAAAGTGGTGGTAACGGTTCTTCTGCTCCACCGCTTTCGGTTGTCAATAGTCTTATTGGTTCTACTGTAAATCTTGTTGTTTTTATATCTCGCAGTTCCAAGTTAATTGATGGCAAAATGGTCCGTGGACGCACCATCAAGGAAGTGGCTTATGTTAAAGATTATGATGTGGAGACTGGTGCCTTTACGTTAGAATATGATTCTTCAAAGATTTTTCAGCTTCTTGAAGGTGTAAAAGTTTAATAATGTTACTTATCTTTATAGTATAAATTAGTATTCTAACTTATATTATGTTACTAACGTTAGTTAGTAACATAATAGTGATAATGAACATTATATTAGTTAGTTTAGTTATTTTCGTTATTATGATTATGAAAATAATTTAAGTTATTTTTATATTTTTGATTATTTTGGTTAGGAGGTCATTATGGATAGAGGAAAACCGGATGGTTATTATATCCCTTTTCATCAATCTCTTATTAATCCGATTTTGATGCTTGGTGTTGACAGGAATTTTTGTATCGGTTTTTGGAGTATTGCTGTTGCGATTGGTGTGATGATGCAGATGTATTGGTTTTTGCCTGTTGCATTTGTAGTTCATATGTTTATGCGTGAAGCAACAAAAACTGATGATATATTTTTTAAAGTTGTTATAAATCACATCCAAAGCAAAAAAGTCTTCTGGTAATCAGATTTTTGGAGGTGTAGATTTTGCATTTATTTGATTTGCGAGAGTATAATTTTAAATACACTAAATTATCCAGCCATGTGCAGTGGTTTGCTTTATGTGCTCCGGGAATTGTTCTGAATGAGGACGGCAGCTTTATGGCGACTATCCGTTATAATGGACTTGACCAGGAAAGTGCTACAAGTGAAGAGCTTATGGCTCTTATTGCCAGGGTTAACAATTATCTTAAGGTTTTTGGTGAAGGCTGGTGCTTCTATATTGAAGCCAGACGTGTAAAAGCTAATGTTTATAAAGACAGGACTTTTCCTGACAAAGCTTGTCAGATGATGGATTATGAACGTCAGAATTTTTTTAACCACGATCAGTACTTTATTGGTGAGTATTATTTTACTTTGCAGTTTTTGCCTAAAAGTACCAGAAAGGCTAAGATAGCCAAGCTTTTTTATAGAAATGAGTTAGAAAACGATACTGATATGCGTAAAGTTTTTTATGATAATCTCGAATCGTTTCAGACTTCTTTAAACAAGTTTTTTGATGGTTTTAGTTCTGTAGTTTACTCCTGTCATTTGCTTGATGATGAGGAAATGCTTACCTATCTGCATAGCTGTGTGAGCTTGCGTAAGCAGAAGGTTAAGCGACCTTTAGAACCTGTTTGTTTGGGTGATATGCTTTGCGATATGCCTTTTTTTGGTGGCAGTTATCCTATTTTAGGTGATGATTTTGAAAATGAGCATATCACTCCTGTCTGCATACGCAGCTTTCCTCCAGAAAGTTTTCCCTGTATGTTGGATGAGCTTAACCGGCTGAATATGGAATACCGTTGGGTAACTCGTTTTATTTGTCGTGATAAAGTTGATTCCCAGGGTGATGTTGAGACCTTAAAGCGTGAGTGGAAAGCCAACGATAAGAATATCTTGACTATGTTGCGAGAGTTTTTCTATAAAGAGGAATCTGTTATGGTCGACAGTACTTCTCTCCAGCGCTTTGCTGATGCGGATGATGTTCTTGTCGAATTAGGTAATAATTTCATTTCTATTGGTGATTTCACAAGCAATATCATTATTTCTGACAGTAATATGGATATTCTTAAGAATAAGGTTCGTGCAATCAGCCGTATTTATTCTAATAAAGGTTTTACCGTTGCTCCTGAAACTATGAATGCTACTAGTGCTTGGCTTGGTTCTCTGCCTGGTAATGCTTATGCTGATCCACGCAGAAAAGCTATCAGCTCTCTTAACCTGTGTCATATTTTGCCTTTATCCAGTGTTTGGCCAGGTAATGAATATTGTAAACATCTTTCCGAATGCTCTGGTAAGCCCGTTCCTGCAATTGCTCAGGTTGAAACTGAAGGCTCTACTCCTTTTTTCCTTAATATTCATGTAGGTGATGTTGGCCATAGTATTGTTGTTGGTCCTACCGGTAGTGGTAAGTCTGTTCTTCTTAATTTTTTGGCCAGTCAATTTCGTAGTGTTCCGAAAGCCCGCATTTATGTCTTTGATAAGGGTGCTTCCAGTCGAGTCTTTGCTGCAGCAGTAAAAGGTAATTTTTATGATCTTGGTAATGATGATAGTGCTAATAATCTTGCCTTCCAGCCTCTTCGTTACATCGATGATGAAAATGAAAAAGTATGGGCAAGTGAATGGCTGCAGGAGCTATTTGTTCAGGAAGGCGTTGAGATGAATCCTGAAAAACGTAAAGCTATTTGGGATGCTCTTACCTCTGTTGCTGCTACGCCTCCCGATGAACGTACATTAACGGCCATTAAGGTGTACGTACAAAACATGGAGCTTAGAGATGCTTTAGAGCCTTTTGTTGTTGAAACAAAAGGCATTGCAGATACTGCCGGTGCTTATGGTAAGCTTTTTGATAGTGATAGTGACAGCTTAAAGCTTGGCAGTTATCAGTCTTTTGAGATGGGTGAGCTTATGAGCAAGAAAAATGCTGTTATGCCTACCCTGCTTTATCTTTTCCATGTAATTGAGAAAAATTGTGATGGTTCTCCTACTTTCATTATCCTTGATGAGTGCTGGACCTTCCTGGATAACCCTATTTTTGCTGAGAAAATCCGTGAATGGCTTAAGACCATGCGTAAGAATAACGTAAGCATTATCTTTGCTACGCAGAATCTTGAAGACATAAAAAAATGCAGCATTTCAAGTGCTATCATTGAAAGCTGCATGACTCGTTTCTTTTTGCCTAATGCCCAGGCTTTGAATCAAGGCAATGAAGAAGTTTACGGTTTCTTTAATCTTAATTACCGTGAACGCCAGATAATTGCTGATTCCAGACCGAAGCATGATTATTATGTTGTTTCTGCTGAAGGCAAGCGCAGATTTAACCTTTCTCTTTCTCCTTATGCTTTAAGTATTCTTGCTGCATCCAGCAAAGATGATCAGGCCGAATGTGAGCGTATCAAGAAATCTTATCCTGATGATGATTTTATGGTGCATTGGCTTGAGTATAAAGGCCTCCGTGATGCCAAAGAAGCTTATATGGCCTTGTAATTATATATAGTCTGCAGAAAAAAAGACGCTCATATAGCCTAATGAAAGGCTGTCAGAGCGTCTTTTTCTAATTACTGTTATGAATGTTATTTTTGTTATCTTAGTTATGAAAGTTAGTAAGGTTATGAGTATTACTTTAGTTATGAACATTAGTCAGCATTCATCTTATTTATGCTGTTTTCTTGTAGAAATCTCTGAAGTAATCTGGTCCGTTTCCCCATAATCCGGTTTCAAGATCATATAAAGCTGTATAAGCATTAGAATTAATAATTTTGCTTCTAGCTTCTTGCCAGGAAATGCCGTCTTCTTCAGCCATATCCATAATAGCATCTGTTAAAATCAAATCTGCACAGAATTTTTTCTTTTCAATTTCCATATTTTCTCACCTCTATGACTTCTAAACAGTTAACAGCTTGTTGACTTAGAAAACAGTACTGATCCTTTAATCTGTTTGGTAAAAGCAGGGATATTGCCATTTTTGCGGCGTTTTCGTCTTCTAACGAGCCATATAATCCATTCAGATATGTGGTAATAACCGGATTAGTAGTATCATTAGCAATTTTTCCAATGATAATTTCACTTTTAAAAAGTTCTTTAGGTAACTTAGGTGATAATTCTTCGGCAAGTTTTTGTCTTCTGTTTAAAGAAACAAACCATAACCACTCTATATCTGCATCGCTAAATTCATATATCGGCATAAATTCAGTAGGAGCATGATATTTATAGCAGGTTACGTATCCATAATTTTGGTTATCGTCTATATGCTTAGATCTTTTAGCCTTCAGCAACGATGTTCTTATGAAATTCTTAGCCTGAAGTTCATCAGCTGTAACATAAAATCCCTTACCAAAGTCCTTACCAATTGCACACTTTGTTAAATCAATATTTTGTACCGGAGTGTAGCTTCCATGATACAACATCATTCCATCTTTAAGCTTCATAGTTTACACCATTTACCCTTAATATTTCTAAAATATTTTCCAAAGCATATTCATCACTATTCAAATGCAGCATATCATATGTATCTTCAATATATTTCCATATACCGTATTTCTCAAATAATTTATTAGCATCAACAGGCGAAACTTGCAATTTCTCGCAGAACATTCTAAAGATGCGTGCCTCAAAAAAGATAAGCTCATTTAACATGATTGCGTTCCTCCTTTACTAATGATATTATAGCATTTTGAAGTGGATTATGCTATTCTAACGTTGATAACTTTTGTTATTTTAGTAACGAAGCTAACTTTTATTATTTATATTATTAATGTTAGCTTCGTTATACTCATAACTTTAATAATTGTTGTTATCTTCATTATGTTCATTATGTTACTAACGAAAATAATAGATTAAGTGATTTGGTTATGTTGATAAGCTACGCTTATATCAGTGCCATCGACATAGATATCAAAATCCGAATCATCGAGTTCATACTTTGTGCAGATAAGTGATACTGCAGCCTTTAGTTTTTCGTAATTAATCAAGTCAAACAGTTCATCAAGATTGCAGCCGTCTCTGACAATATATTTTACTTCGTTATAAGCTGTTTCTTCAGTTTTACTATCTTCATCATAACCTAATTCATAGTGTTTTAGTAATTCTTGTTTTACTTCCTCTCCTTTATCTAAAGCTAAAGGATTCAAGTTCCAATAATCATAGTCCATGTTTGACATATTTTTCATCCTTTCATAATGAAGATTATGCTAGTTATAAAAATAACGTTAGTAATGAAAGTAACTAACATTATTTTTATTATGATAGTTATATAAGTAACGAAGCTAATTTTAGTTATTTCCGTTACTTTAGTTATTTCCGTTACTTATATTATGCTGCTGTTTTTTCTTTCATTTCAGAGATGCTGATAATTTTTTCTACTACTTTTTGTACTGTATTCAGTACGTTTGTGATAGAGATAATGACGTTTTTATCCTTTTTTCCTCGTGTATATGTTTTGATGTATTCATAAGCGTCCTGTTCATATCCGCTTATGCCGAGCATTTCTGTTAGTACAGCAGCACTAAGTTCGGCAACAATTTCTGCCTTATTTCTATCTACATTGTTTATTGGTTCTATAGTATCGTGTACTGCATGAGCTAGTTCATGGAAGTATACTATATAGTCTTGTGAGCATAAGGTGATGCTTTTATCCCAGGGACGATAGTAACCGTAAGCATTTTTATGTATGGGTTTCCATTTTACTTTAATACCCATTTTTTCAGCTACATCTAAAAATGGAGGGAGTTCCTGGGGTTTGTAATCATGATGCGGGATTTCCTTGCCTTCAGTGCTTTCATATCTGAATACAGGAATAGGTCTGAATCCGGTAATGATATATTCGTCTTCATCTTTTTCGTTTTTAATCTTTTTTGTGTTCGGAGCAAGGATATAGAAGGCTTTTTCGCCTTTTTTGATATGTCTGCCAGCCTCTTGCCATTGTTTGTATCCTCTAGCGTCTGTAGTATTGCCTATCATGAGCATAATAATTTTATTTGTTAAGCTCCATTTATCACTTGGTATATCTTCATCTACTCTTTTGATAATTGTTAAAGCAAGTTTTTGAGGAAAATCTTCATTTTTGAACATATTAATTAAATTGTTTACAGCTTCATCGAAGTTTTTCATGGCTTTACTCCTCGTATAATATAGTCATAGCTTAGGTTGCTTTTAATAAAAATTTAAGCTAT
>ERZ791840.745-NODE-745-length-19813-cov-3.159935_pt1 | contig 19813 bp, 20 predicted proteins | sample MGYA00510291_ERZ791840 | MGnify/ENA primary metagenome ERZ791840 (study PRJEB30046, sample SAMN00715256) | human gut metagenome | study: EMG produced TPA metagenomics assembly of the A metagenome-wide association study of gut microbiota in type 2... | reverse complement strand
CGGCTTGTGGCAGAGGCTAACTGTGGCTTTGCCACCACCTTTGGGATGTCCGATCAGAGGGCATCAGGTTCTATATTGTTTGTCGGTATGCTATGGCTGTTATGTAGTTTGTGGTACGTAAGGAGGAAAGGACCGGAGCTGGTGTCGCAAGGCATATCATACGGCGGTATTGTCTTCCATAACGATACGTTTATGACGCAAAGGGGTGAGCGGATTCGTCTTACGCCTATGCAGCATTCGCTGCTCGAAATGTTTATGACGAACGACACGCATACGCTATCGAAACAGGATATTTGCGAGCGGCTATGGCCGAAGAAACCTGATGCAAGCGATACGCTCTACACGCTGATAAGACGCATAAAACCTATTGTAGAGGCTAATAGCAGGTTGAAGATAGAGTCGGATAGGGGCAGGAACTATAGTCTGAGACTCAAGTAGATAGCCGTTTGTCAGCCACTTGTCAGGGAAATGTCAGACTAATCGATAGGATTTCTTTTAAGAGAAGTGTACTTTTGCACCAGAACAAAATTTGGTGCAAGATGAAACGATTGATTACACTTTCTATTATTATGTCTTCTGCATTCGGTGCTTATGCCCAGGATGTGGAGGGGCGCGTTACGCTCGATGAAGTTACTGTTAAAGCAGCTAAGGTTGTGAACAAAGCAGACGGTATGATAATATATCCTACCGATGTTCAAAAGCGGTATTCCAACAATGGTTACAGCATTCTTGAGAAACTATCGCTTGCTAATCTGCGTATCGACAACATCAACCACACGATTACGGCTATCGACAATAGGGGAGAAGTTCAGCTCCGAGTAGATGGTGTCGTAGTGGGCAAGGTGGAGATGTTGGCTCTCGATCCGAAGAACATCGCAAAGATCGACTACATAAACAATCCAGGTGTGCGTTATGGTGACGACATAGCATACGTCATAAATATCATTACACGCAGAAGCGAGAGCGGCTATACCATTGGTACCGACCTTATGTCGGCACTTACCACTCTGCAGGGCGATGGAATGGTGTACGGCAAGTGGAGCCGTGGCAAGAGCGAATGGGCGCTCTCGTATGGTATGAGCGGTTATAAGACCAAAGGCGTAAAGAGCAGACAGACAGCAGAATACACGTTGGCTGACGGCAGCGTACACATAATAGACCGTAACGACGTAGAATCGCTTCGCAAATCGATAGCGCACGAAGCAAAACTTACCTACAACTGGGCGGATTCTACTGCCACAGTCTTCCAGACTTCATTGAGCGGAGCGTTCAACAACGCCCCTGACAACTGCGATGTTAAGGATATTACGGACGGCACTCGCCAATACATGGCAACAAGTCGCAACGCAGACAAGAGCTGTTCGCCGGTATTGGATATTTACTTCTTCCGCCAGTTCACCCCTCGCCAGTCCATTGCCGCCAATGCTGTAGGCACATATATCTACACGCAGACTGGTTCTTTCTATGACGAGGGCTCTCCATATAAATATAATGTGGACGGCAGGACGGCTTCGCTGCTCGCAGAGGTGATCTACGAGAATCGATTGAAGCCTTTCACGCTCTCTATGGGCGTAAAATATAATTATAAATACATTAAGAACTCCTATCAGGGCGATGCTTCTTCTTTGACAAATACGGATAACAACCGCTTGTATAGCTTTGCCGAAATTAAAGGCACGCTCCGACAACTGCGCTATTCTTTAGGTGTGGGCGCAAGTTACATTCATTACACGCAGAACGGCCATAGATACAACTTCGGGACATTCCACCCGAAGGCATCGCTCACATATAACATCAGCAACAACGTACAGTTGAGCTATACGTGTCAGATGCAGGATAAAGTGTCTCGCATTGCGATGACGAGTGATGCTATGATTCGCACCAACAGTATGGAATGGACAGTGGGCAATCCCGACTTGAAGCCGTCGCATGATATGGAACACCGTCTGCAAGTCTCATACAACAACAACCGCTTGCAGACCTTCTTCGATGGCTACTTCAAGCAATGCTTCAAACCGAATATGGCTCACTATGAGCGGACTGGCGACAATCATTTCGTCTATACACAGACAAACCAAAAAGAGATTGATGCATTGAACGTTATGGCATACGCTGGCTACTGGCTCCTGCCCGAAAAGCTTCAGATTGCTGCTAACGGAGGATTGTTCAGATGCTTCAACTTCGGCAACGACTATACTCATTTCTATACCTCGTGGTTCTATGCTTGCAGCATCACGGCTTATCTCGGCAACTTCACATTGCAGGGATATGTTGACAACGGCAACCGCTTCTTGGAGGGCGAATCGAAAGGATACAACGGAGCCTATTCAGTTGTGAAAGCATCTTATACGTGGCGCTACTGCCAGTTGTCGTTGTCGTGGGCAAATCCACTTGACAATAACTACAAGGCATACGAGAACGAACTGCTGAACCGTAATCTTTATAAGCATACCATCGGCTATTCGAGGGGCAACGGCAACCAGGTGGCTCTAAGCATTTCGTGGCGGCTTAGCCGAGGTGGCAGGCATAAGGCTGCAGAGAGGAGGATAAGGATGAGCGATACGGATAATGGTATTATGAAATAAAAAAGTCTATTATTCTTTGCAAAAATGGTTGTATGTAAAAATAAAAGTATAACTTTGTGGACAGTTTGATTAAATAAAACTAATTTGTCATGGTTAAAATCACATTTCCGGATGGTTCTGTTCGTGAGTACGAGCAGGGCGTAACGGGGTTACAAATCGCCGAGAGCATTTCGCCGGCTCTCGCTCGCAACGTTGTATCTTGCGGTGTCAATGGCGAAACAGTTGAACTCAACCGTCCTATCAACGAGGATGCAACTATCGCTCTTTACAAGTTTGAGGACGAGGAAGGCAAACACACTTTCTGGCACACTTCTGCCCACCTCTTGGCTGAGGCGCTGAAGGAACTCTATCCTGGCATTCAGTTCGGCTTTGGTCCGGCTGTGGAGAACGGCTTCTTCTACGACGTTATGCCGAAGGAGGGTGATGTCATCAGTGAGAATGACTTCCCCAAGATTGAGGCTAAGATGAAGGAACTGGCTAAGAAGAACGAAGCTGTCGTTCGTCGCGATGTGTCAAAAGCAGAGGCTCTTGCTGAGTTCAAGGCTGACGGTCAGGAGTACAAGTGCGAGCATATCGAGGAAGACCTCGAGGACGGCACAATTTCTACATACACACAGGGCAACTTCACCGACCTCTGCCGTGGTCCGCACTTGATGAACACAGGTGCTATCAAGGCTGTGAAGATTACGAGCGTAGCCGGTGCGTTCTGGCGTGGCGATGCAAAGCGCGACCAGATGACTCGTATCTATGGTATCTCGTTCCCGAAGAAGTCGATGCTCGACGAGTATCTCCTCATGCTTGAGGAGGCTAAGAAGCGCGACCACCGCAAGATTGGCAAGGAGATGGAACTCTTCATGTTCTCTGACCGTGTAGGTAAGGGTCTGCCTATCTGGCTTGCTAAGGGTACACAGTTGCGTCTGCGCTTGCAGGAGTTGCTCCGCAAGATGCTCAAGCCGTACAACTACGAGGAGGTTATCACTCCGGGTATCGGTGGCAAGAGCCTTTACGTAACATCGGGCCACTACGCTCACTACGGCAAGGACGCTTTCCAGCCTATCCACACACCGGAGGAGGACGAGGAGTATATGCTCAAGCCGATGAACTGTCCTCACCACTGCGAGGTGTTCGCACGCAAACCGCGTTCGTACAAGGATCTGCCGTTGCGCATCGCAGAGTTCGGTACTGTATTCCGCTACGAGAAGAGCGGTGAGCTGCACGGCTTGACACGTGTTCGTACCTTCACCCAGGACGATGCTCACATCTTCGTGCGCCCAGAGCAGGTAAAGAAGGAGTTCGAGAACATCATCGACATCATCCTTAAGGTGTTCCGCATCTTTGGCTTCGAGAACTACGAGGCACAGATTTCACTTCACGACCCGAAGGATACTGAGAAGTACATCGGTAGCGAGGAGATTTGGGCAGAGAGCGAGAACGCTATCCGCGAGGCTTGCCGCGAGAAGGGTCTTGAGACTCACGAGGAGGTAGGCGAGGCTGCGTTCTATGGTCCGAAGCTCGACTTCATGGTGAAGGACGCTATCGGCAGACGTTGGCAGCTTGGTACAATCCAGGTTGACTACAACTTGCCGCAGCGCTTCAAGCTCGAGTATACTGCAGAGGACAACTCTAAGCAGACACCGGTTATGATTCACCGCGCTCCGTTCGGTTCGCTCGAACGCTTCACAGCCGTACTCATCGAGCATACAGCAGGTCACTTCCCATTGTGGCTCATCCCTGATCAGGTGGCTATCCTCCCGATTTCGGAGAAGTACAACGACTACGCTCGCGAGGTGAAGGCGTTCTTTGACAAGGCTGGCGTACGCGCACTCATCGACGATCGCAATGAGAAAATCGGCCGCAAGATTCGCGACAACGAGCTCAAGCGTGTTCCGTACATGGTTGTAGTTGGCGAGAAGGAGGCTGCAGAGGGTCTCGTCTCTATGCGTAAGCAGGGTGGTGGCGAGCAGGCTACCATGACTAAGGAAGAGTTTGCAAAGCGTATCTGCGACGAGGTTGCAGAGCAGCTGAAGCTTGCTGAGGATTAAATTACGTAGGAGTCTACGGCATCCTTGCTGTGGATATGTGGTATGAGAAAGATTGCTCACACCTCCTATGCTATAATTTATCAATGCCCATTAATCAGATTTCAATGTCTGACTAATGGGCATTTCTTTTGTCGCTTTTTCAAGCGAAGTTGAGGAGTTGAGATGGTGAGGAGTTGAGATGGTGAGTGTTGTAAGATGTTGAGATGTTGAGGTGTTGAGGTGAATAAAAATGGGGCAAATTTTTGCTATTTCGCATATAATAACTAATTTTGTACTTATGAGTGAACCATTAGCTGAAAGAATGCGCCCGCGCTCGTTTGACGATTATGTCGGACAGCAGCATTTAGTGGGCAAGGATGCCGTCCTGCGCAAGATGATTGAGAGCGGACGCGTGTCCTCCTTTATATTGTGGGGACCGCCCGGAGTGGGCAAAACCACTCTCGCACAGATTATTTCGCATCGTCTTGAGACACCGTTCTACACGCTTAGTGCCGTGACGAGTGGTGTGAAGGATGTGCGCGACGTGATAGAGCGTGCCAAGAGCGGACGCTTCTTCAATTCGGCTTCGCCCATTCTATTCATCGACGAGATTCACCGCTTCAGCAAGTCGCAGCAGGATTCGCTGCTCGGCGCTGTGGAGCGGGGCATCGTCACGCTCATAGGTGCCACCACAGAGAACCCGTCGTTCGAGGTGATACGCCCGTTGCTGTCGCGCTGTCAGCTGTATGTTCTGAAACCTTTGGAGAAGGAAGACCTGCTGCAGCTGCTCAACCGCGCAGTTACAACCGACGTTGAACTCTCGAAGCTTAATATCCAGCTGAAGCAGACCGACGCCTTGCTGCGCTATAGCGGTGGCGACGCACGCAAGTTGCTCAACATCCTGCAACTCGTCGTTGAGTCGTGTTCCGGCAATCTGATTGTGATAGACGACGAGATGGTTGTGGCGTGCCTGCAGCAGAACCCGCTTGCATATGATAAGGAAGGCGAGATGCACTACGACATTATATCGGCGTTCATAAAGAGTATACGCGGAAGCGACCCTGACGGCGCACTCTATTGGATGGCGCGCATGATAGAGGGTGGGGAAGACCCACAGTTCATAGCCCGTCGCCTTGTCATTAGTGCGGCAGAGGACATCGGACTCGCCAACCCCAATGCACTTCTGCTTGCCAACGCCGCCTTCGACGCGGTGATGAAGATTGGTTGGCCCGAAGGACGCATACCACTGGCGGAGTGTGTGGTCTATCTCGCTACCAGTGCGAAGAGCAACTCGGCGTATCTCGGCATCAATCACGCCTTGGAGATTGTGCGTCAGACTGGCAACCAGCCAGTTCCGCTCCATCTGCGCAATGCTCCGACGAAGTTGATGAAGGACCTCGGCTACAGCGATGGCTACAAGTATTCGCACGACTATCCCAACCACTTTACGCCGCAACAATATATGCCCGACGCGCTCAAGGACACACGCATTTGGCAGCCGCAACATACGTCCATTGAGGAGCGCCAATACCAGCACATGCTCCAGTGTTGGGGCGATAAGTATAAGAACGAATAAAGTAATTCAACCAATAATATTGACAGGAATATGAAGATAGTAGTGTTAGACGGTCAGGGTGTAAATCCTGGCGATATCTCGTGGAACAGAATTGAAGAACTTGGCGAACTTACCGTTTATCCGCGCACAGCGCCCGAAGAAGTGCTGCAGCATGTGGGCGACGCAGAGATTGCGCTTACTAACAAGACGGTGTTCGACGCCAACATCATAGCCCAGCTCAAGAACACGAAGTATATCGGTGTGCTTGCTACTGGCTACAATGTGGTAGACACAAAGGCGGCACGCGAGCGTGGCATCGTTGTGACGAACATTCCGGCGTACAGCACAGACAGCGTAGCACAGATGGTGTTCGCTCACTTGCTCAATGTCTCTAACCATGTAGAACACTATGCTGAGGAGACGCGCAACGGCGTATGGAGTCGTTGTCCAGACTTCTGCTACTGGAATAAGCCGCTCTTTGAGCTTGCAGGCAAGACTCTCGGCATTGTAGGACTTGGAAACATTGGCATGAAGGTGGCGCAGATAGCGCAGGCGTTCGGCATGAACGTGCTTGCGTACACAAGCAAGACTCCTGATCAGCTCCCAGAGGGTATTCGTAAGACAACGCTCGACGGACTCTTCGGCGCTTCCGATGTCGTATCGCTGCATTGCCCGCTTACAGACACAACACGCGAACTGATGAACAACACTTCTATCGAGAAAATGCGTGACGGCGCGATACTCATCAACACTGGTCGTGGACCTCTTGTGAACGAAGCAGATGTAGTCGACGCACTTGCTTCGGGCAAGCTCGGTGCTTATTGTGCCGATGTGCTTTCATGCGAACCACCATCGCCGTCAAATCCTCTTGTCGGTGCACCACATGCATTCATCACGCCACACGTGGCATGGGCTACGCTTGAGGCTCGTCTGCGCTTGATGGATATCGCCGTGAACAACATCAAATCGTTTCTTGAAGGCTCACCTACTAATGTTGTTAACTAAATATGATGCCTACAGAAGATATCTACCAGCCCCTACTTAACGTTATTGAGTTTTTGGGTACATTCGCCTTTGCTATCTCTGGCATCCGTCATGCCGCAGCCAAGCGCTTCGACTGGTTCGGAGGCTTCGTATGTGGCGTTGCCGTGGCTATCGGTGGAGGTACGCTGCGCGATATAATGCTCGGCGTAACGCCGTTCTGGATGACTTCCTCTATTTATCTGTACGTTCATGGCGCAGATGTTCGTCATCGTCTTTGCGCGATCGTTGAAGAGTCTTGACAATACGTGGTTCTTCTTCGACACGCTCGGCTTGGCGCTCTTCACCGTAGCCGGCTTGCAGAAGACACTCGACTGCGGTCACGCCTTCTGGGTGGCTATAATCATGGGTACCATAACGGGTTCGGCAGGCGGTGTCATCCGCGACGTGCTGTTGAACAACGTGCCCGTTATCTTCCAGAAGGAGATATACGCTATGGCGAGTATCATCGGCGGATTGGCTTATTGGGCGCTCGTGGAGCTTGGTTGTGATATGACCATTTCTGTTATCATCGCCTTCCTCCTTATCGTAGCAATACGCATCCTCGCCGTGAAGTACCACATCTCACTGCCAGTGTTGCGAGGGGAGGAATAGTTATATTGTGTAGCACGATGTGTAATACAAATTCAAATGAAAAGTGTTACACATCGTGTTACGCCTATCTTATTATATCTTCGTTTTGATAGTCAGCCTCACCTAAGAAGGCGGTATGTGACATTATTAATGTCTGCTTGGGTATTATGTGTATATAACAAAAAAGGAGCTTTGACACAACCTCAACCAGGGCTTTGTCGGGAAGCAACGCCTTATGCCGTACTTCAACCGCCAAAACAACGATTATCTTATACTCGCCATCCAGTCCGCAGGAGTGGAGCGAGGTCACAACGGCTTCCGCAAGAACAAGTCTATGGAAAAGCAGCCGGAGTCCGAAGAATACCTTCTCGAACACCGAACCGACGGCACCGATGCCTTCGACACGCTCTATATCGGCTGCGAGAAGTTCCCACAGCACGATTTATATCCAATTGCTATTGGTGGAGTGAGATAATTATATTAAATATTGTTAATCGGGGGGGTAGTGATAAAAAGTTGTACCTTTGCGTAAAATAACATTTAACGCATAAAAATATTCTAATTATTAACAATAAATATTTATTATGAAGAAAATTTTCTCATTTCTCACGATTGCTTTGGTAGCAATTTGTGCATTCTCATTCGCTTCATGTAGTAGCGATGACGACGATGAAAAGTTCTCAACCTCTGATGTCGTTGGAACTTGGGTAACCACATCTGTTCAAACCTCAGATGGCATCTGGGTGGATTTGACCAATCCTCTTTATGCAAGCCAGCGTGCTTATGCTAATTTCAAAAGTGATGGTACTTATATTGGTTGGGGATCTCTTGGCAATGGAACAGGAACGTGGAAACTTAAAGGCAATACTCTTACAACTTATGTTGATGGTGAAGTATATATAACATATAAGAATATTACGCTCAATGGAAACGATATGTGTGGTACCATGAGTCAAGGTAGCACTTCAATGAATTTCAAAGCTAAAAGGCAGTAAAAATAATGAAGCGGAACACTGCCTAATCACCCTTTACTATACGCCTTTGTCTTGCGCCCAACGCAGGATGAAGGCTTTTCTTTTTTTCTGTGGTATGCTCCGTATTCAGTACCTCCTTCGCTTCGCTCTTCGCACAGTGCAAGTCGAGTGCAGAACACAAACTCGCTTGAATATTCTGCCGAGGCGTAGCCTGTCTTATCAAAGAGAGCCACAGTTTCCACGGCGCAGGAGGTGCAGAAGCCGGAGCCAGCTTCAGTAGAGGAAAAGCCTAAGAAGAAAAGAGGGCGCAAGCCAAAGGCTGAAAAGGCTGCTTAGGCAGCCTTTCACTTCCACCCGGCTCGAAGGAGTCTGGTTTTCTTATGTCACTGCGGCGAGATCGTAGCAAGTCCGAACTTGCCTCCGTTCCATAGGAAAACTTTGTCCTTCGAGCAGGGTGGGGGAACGCAGCGGTCTTTTATGTGTACATAAAAGGGTTTTATCTTTGAAGAAAAATCTTCAAATGTATGCTTACAATCAGATATTCACCTCAGGGCTTCAGCTTCACTTCGTCCATCCCAGACCGCATTGACATCTCCACAGATGCTGCTTCCGTAATCGTTGCTGTACAGACGGGTACTTCAATAATCTTTGAGACAGAACTATTCCCTTACAACAAGATAGCATCGCTCTATGATCTACGAAGCATCATAGAGGATTTCCTTGCAGAGCGGAGGCTTACTCACGCCAACTTTGTAATCACGGCAGACTCCGATACCGAGGAAGCGATGACACCGGAGCGAACGTTCATCTATTCAAGGCTGAACATACCGTACTGGAGTGGTGCAGTGTACATACAGCACCACTTCCTTACTACACTTTCATCGTTCGTACTGCCACGCAATGCGGTGCAATGCATTTCCTCCAGCATATGATGCTATGCTGAAAGTGGGTGGCCGTGCTGCTGTGGTACTGCCGGACAACGTTCTCTTTGAGGGTGGTGCTGGCGAGACTATCCGTAAACGCCTTCTTTCTGACTTCAATCTGCATACTATCCTGCGTCTTCCTACTGGTATATTCTATGCGCAGGGTGTGAAGGCTAACGTGCTGTTCTTCACAAAGGGACAGCCAACAAAGGAGGTTTGGTTCTATGACTACCGTACCGACATCAAGCATACGCTTGCCACCAACAAATTGGAACGCCATCATCTTGACGACTTCGTGAAATGCTATAATCCCGACAATATCAATAATCGCACTGAAACCTACGATGCTGAGAGTAATCCGTCTGGACGTTGGCGCAAATACTCAGTTGAAGAACTCATCGCCCGTGACAAGACTTCACTCGATATCACTTGGATTAAACAGGGTGGCGAGGAAGTGGAACATACGCTCGCAGAACTTATGGCAAGCATCAAGGATCAAAGCCAAAACATCAGCAAGGCGGTGAGTGAACTTGAAAAATTATTGGTTGACATCAAGGAGGATTAAGGGCATGGATGAAATCATAAAGCGAGAGGATGCTCTCTTTGGGCATATCTCAAAACTTATTGACGAGGCGCACAAGCATGTTAAAACTACTGTGAACGCTACAATGGTCTACACTTACTATGGTGTTGGTAAATATATTGTGGAGGATGAGCAGCAGGGATATGAGCGTGCAGCGTATGGCAAGAAGGTGTTAAAAGCTCTTTCTGAGAAACTGTGTCTGAAGTACGGTGAGGGTTGGTCTTATTCTAATTTAAGACAGATTCGACAGTTCTATTTGGCGTATGCGAATTTGACAGACGGTGTTTGTCAAATTCAGTTTGATTTGTCATGGTCGCATTATCTTATACTTATGCGTATTGAGAATCATGATGAGCGCAACTTCTATGAGATTGAGGCGAAACAACAGAATTGGAGTGTGCGTGAACTGAATAGACAGGTTGGTAGTTGTCTTTATGAGCGGTTGGCTTTGAGTTGCAATAAGGACGAGGTGATGCGCTTGGCAAAAGAGGGGCAGACAGTAGAAAAGCCATCGGACATCATAAAGAATCCTATCACATTGGAGTTCTTGGGATTGAAGCCAGATTCTGTTTATTCCGAGTCTAAACTGGAGAACGCCATTATCAGCAAGATGCAGCAATTCTTGCTCGAACTTGGTAAAGGCTTTCTTTTTGAAGCACGACAGAAGCGGTTTACTTTTGAAGAACAGCATTTCTTTGTTGACTTGGTGTTTTACAACCGCTTGTTGCAATGCTATGTGCTTATTGATTTGAAGATAGATAAACTCACTCATCAGGATCTCGGACAGATGCAGATGTATGTCAACTATTATGACCGCTATGTCAAGTTGGATTTCGAGAAACCAACCATTGGTATTCTTCTTTGTAAGGAGAAGAATGATGCTCTCGTAGAGCTGACTCTACCTAAGGATGCCAATATCTATGCGTCGGCTTACCAACTCTATTTGCCTAACAAGGCTTTACTGCAAGCTAAGGTGAAGGAATGGATTGAGGAGTTTGAAGAGAACGAGGAAATAAAGAAACTTGAAGAAGACAAATAACAAATGAATACGAAAGCATTACGCCAAAAGATACTTGACCTTGCGATACATGGCAAACTTGTACCGCAAGACCCTAACGATGAGCCTGCATCAGTGCTCCTCGAGCGCATCCGTGACGAGAAAGAACGCCCATCCTTCAGGCAACTCGTACGGATAATGCGGCTTATCAGAAGTAAAAGGAAAAGCCTTGTCTATTCATAAATGCTTTTTTAATTACTTTGCTTCAAGTTCTTTTTGTAACTTGTCACAATCTAAATTTGGCTCCAAATACTTCTGAACTTCATCAATTAACTGTGCATTCATAGAACTTGCTGAAGGAGGTTGATTTGCTTCAAATGTAACCTCTATAAAACTGTTTAAGTTTATCTGTCGAAAAATATTGCTTTTGCTCATAAAAAGGAAAAGTAGTAAGGCTAAATAAAATGATAAGCGGAGGATATGCCTCCCTTACCCGGATTCATCCACACCTATGTGTCGAAATGGGGCTCCCGCATATCGGGTTACTCCAAAGGATAAATCACTGCAAATGTAAGGATTATTTTTGAAAATCTAAATAAAACTACAAATAAATTGGCTTTGAACTACAAATAGCAACTCCATTGATATTGTTGTAGTTTTTCATTCTGCATGACTGGGAGATGAGTACATCACAGAGATAAAATTTAACTTCGTGTGATTTGCAACCACAATTAATTGCCTTTTCCTCACCGCTCAATCGCTCATGTCTTTGCCATAAAAAAGCAAGATATGAGCGATTTTTTCATACTATCCGCTATAAATTCATCATTTAATCATACTTATCTAAGTCCACTCTCTTGTCCAGTAACAAACATTTTATCCATTACAGAAGTTTTTCAGAAACATTTATACTTTTATTGATTATTATGACTACCTTTGCTTTACTCTTTAAACCTAAATTATTATACAAAGAATATGAGCAAAAAGAAGAACCCTATTAAGTGTACATTCTTCGGATTTACGATGGCTGAAACAAAAAGAAACAAAATAATAAGATTCCTAAAGAAGAATAACTATGATTTTGAGGAGACGTATGACTATAAAATTATAGTCCGGAACATAACATTTGAAGGGTTTCATTGCCAAAAAGTTAAGTTGGATTTTTTTCGTGAGGCCATTTGGAGCATTGATGCTGATTTGGGTGTTTTTGAAGACGAAAATCTTTTCAAAAGCACATATGACAAGCTAAGTACAACCTTTAACAATAAATATGGAAACTACTGTATTATAAAAGATGATTTAGTATGTGTATATGAAGATGAAGACATGATTTGTGAATTCACTTGCAGAGATAAGCAAATCACCTTTTCTTACATCGACATGAATGTGGAAATAAAGACATCAAATATATTGAAAAAGCATCATTGGCGTCTGATATTAGAAAATAATATTACAGCTCCAAAAACAGGTGTTTATTTGTTAGCAATCAGACATGATTATGATATTTCATATGAGTGTCACAAAATGAAAGAAGGTGATTCCTTTTATGGTGTTGTAGGAGCTTCTACAGCTGCCCCAACTGATAACTTCGTACCTGTTGCATATCACTTCTTTAAAGAATTTGTTGATTCTAACAGCATTTCTAAGTCATCGTGTATCACCGATAGCTCATGGCGTCAATGCGTCTTTGATTCAGTATCAAGAGGATTGAGGGTTGTAGCATTTACATTAAATGGGGTTTTGACGTATGGTATAAGTGAAAGTACTGTTTTGTTCTTTGAAGAAGAAGAATCTTTTACATACAAAGATACTCATCTATCTCCATGCTGGGGCGATGAGAAGAATCAGCAAAATATAAAAATACTTGCTTATCATTACATCGAGTTTTTTGGAAGAGAAGGCTCGTCGTATTGGTGGTGCAAATACCATAAGATACATTCCGATGAAAATGAAAAGTGATATTACCTAATTAGGCAACCAATCATAGTGTCTTTTCACCACCGCCCAATCGCTCATATCCTTGCCCTAAAAAAGCAAGATATGAGCGATTTTTCATTTATTCCACCTACATCCGTTGCCACCATCCCCGGCATTCATGCCTCCGCAGCCTTCACCACCAAGACATTTGAAGTCTTTAAGGAGGAGAACGACATCGCACCAATCTTCATCAGCGAGCGCATGAAATACATGCCATGGGGCGGCGACAACCGTATGTCATATCTATGCCAACTGGCGTAATACGGTCAGTCCAGAGAACATCGAGCGCATCGAGCTGCTCAACCCACAAGCGCCGTTCACGGATCTGCAAAGCTGCTCAAATAAAATCAAGAAGTTTGCTGTCGTCAGTCGCATACCCACGCCCGACAACACGTATTATCCTATACCGTACTACGCAGCTCTCTTCAAGGGTAAGTGGTACGACATCAAGCAGCTCATCGGCATCGCTAAGGAAGCGAAGCTCCGCAACTCTGCGCCCATCAAATACCACATCGAGATTGCCAACTCCTTCTGGAATAACATCTTCAAGGTCGAGGGCATCACGGATCGCGTAAAGCAGCAGGAGCGTGTCTGTCAGGAGAAGGACAACATCATCAACTTCCTCACTGGCATGGAGAACAGTGGCAAGGTGCTCTTTTCTACGTTCTATGTTTCGCCCAACGGTGAGGAGCAGCATGATGTGGTCATTAACAAGATCGAGACGGACAAGGAGGGAGGCGACTGGGCGACAGACATCATCGAGGCGGTAAATATGATGTGCTTCACGATGCGAGTCCACTCCAACCTCGTAGGCTCGGTGCCAGGCAAGTCGCAGACCAATAATTCCGGCTCAGACAAACGCGAGCTTTACACCATCGCACAGGCTCTGCAGAAGCCTTATCACGACCTTCTCTTCGGCGTTCACCGAGTGATAATGCGCTTCAATAAATGGCAGAACGTAACGCCCGATTGTCCTTTCATTCAGCTTACTACGCTTGATGAGAACAAGGACGCAAAGCAAGTTTCACTCAATAAAAACAAAGACAATGAGCAATCTGATAAATGATAATGACACTCTGAAGAAGTACATCCCCAACACCTAAAGGCAGTCGCTGGCGAACTGTCACTCTTCGACAAGATCCATCCGCAGCTACAAAAGTCCGAGTTGTACCTTACCAAACGCTTCCTGTCCGAAGAGACGAAGACCAACCTGATCACCGTCGCCACTGACGACCCCTTGCTCCATTATTGCCGTATGGCTACCATCGCCGACACAATGCTCAGCACCGTCCCTCAGCTCGACCTCATCCTCACCCCAAACGGGTTCGGCATCGTCAGCAACCAGAACGTAGTCCCGGCTTCCAAGGAACGAATCGAGCGTCTGACAAGGTCACTGGAGAAACTTCGTGACGACGCTTTTGCCATCATATTGCTTATGCTCCCCAACGCCCACAAGTGGACGGAAAGTGAGCAGTACGCTTCATTTGCAGCCACCATGTTCCCAAACTTCGAGATTGTCAACCAGCTTGGCTACACCGAACACATCTGGCAGCACTATCTGGAGATCCAAGCCAGACTCAAAGCCATTGAGCATCACTTGGAATCCTACTATTTCAGCCATGAACTCATGACAACGCTCCGCACGGTCAACATTCTCAACCGATGGGAGTCCACCCATGCCCCCGTCTAGTACAAGCGTATATACCAACGCATAGCAGCCATCGAGTTCTCCGTCCTAAGAATTGACGAATACCCGATGCCAAGCATCATGGACACGGTAAACATCATCCGCACGGCCAAAGGCAGCATCTTCAACGAATGGAAAGCATCTGAAACCGCAAAACTCTTTGAAAATCATGGTTATAAAAATAAAAAGCAGTCAAGTGGCTACTTCTTCTAAGAAAAAGCATTATCTTTGTGCCGAAAATAAGTAAAAATGGAAAATGAAAATGTTTCTTTTCAAGATATAAATAGCTTAGTTGATAATTTCGCAAATGAATATTATCAACGGCATGGTCATCTGCCAATGTTTTATATAGTAGAGCGATTCTTAAAAAAAGAATTATCATCGAACAGATTGATAGAATCAGCTAATGCTATGTATTCTTTATTTTCAGACTCTTCATGTTACTGCAAAATACAAACTGTTGCTCACAATCTCAATCTGAGCAAGGAAAGAGTAAGGCAATTGGGTAGAAAGTTCATTTTATATGTATTAAAACAAGATTATTCATATTGCCCCAACCCTGCAATGATGAAAACTCTTTTTACTAATGTGAATTATTGGAAGTATATTGTAAAAAAAAGTGTAAAACATAAAGCGTTGTCAAAGTTATACATTCGGGAAATTCTTCAAGATGAAAATACTGAATTAAATGAAGATTTTGCAATAATTGTACTTGCCAGTTTATTGCGAAACCATTTTAAATTAATAGGAACATCTCCATTTATCAAGAATAAAAGAACAAATAACTATTGGAAAAATCTGTATCTAATAAATAATGATGTTGCTAGTATCTTTGATTTTGATAAATTTATAGAAATGGCATACTATTATGAATATGGTTCTGATGCATATATCTTATGCAGGATTGATGAATATGCAGAAAAGCATTTTAAAAATGCATGGAATATAGAAAACTATATTCCATATGTTCAGGATGTTAGCCCAATCATTGGAGCTATGTTTATTAATGAACTTAATAAAAAAGTTGATGTAAATAATAGAATTGCTTTAAGAGGGAAAAGGAAGCCAATTGAAGATGTTATTTATGACATATTATCTAAAAGCAAAGGGAGTATGTCAGTAGATGACTTATTTAACCACGTAAATTTTATTTTTTGTGATAAAATAAAGAAAAAGGCCTCAATACTACAAGCAGTAAGAACAGATAACAGATTGTTTATATCTAACAAAATGGTGAGTAAAAAGTAAGATGTCTTTTCCCCCATACCAATGCTTCCGTATTTCCGCAGTATGGAAGCATTTTTCAATTTATCCCTCCCCCCAGGTTGGCAATCCCTTTCTGACCGCCAACTCCTATATTTCTTCACGCAGCTCTCTCGCGACCTGCCCATGGAAGAAATCCTCACGCTCTGCCTGTTCAAGTGGGGCGACATCACCGTGCTCTGCCATCTGCATAACGGCAACTATCTCGTAAGGCAACGCCACAAACCCAAACATGAAGCACAACTCACGTTCCGCCAAATCCATTCCGCCACTGCCTCATTGGACTTTCTCCGCCATTTTCCCGCATCACCCGTCTGCATCACGCGCATCGGCAAAGCGGAGGCTATTGACAAAGACTTCACGGAAGTGCCGTTCTCCACGTTTATCTCCTGCGACAACTATTACCAAGGTTTTCTCCATACCAAGAACGAGTCCTTACTAAAAGACCTCGCCACGCTCCTGTACCCAGACGTAAAGAGGGTGCGTCTCACCAAACCATATCTCTATGGCAGCTTCTACTGGTTCGCCTCCCTCAAATGGTACTTTTCGGGCATGTTCCCTCACTTCCTCAAAACCATCCCAAGCGACTCTGAAAACCTCCTCGGCTACACACCGCCCATCGGCGAGGTGCTACGGACTGCCATGAATGCACAGATCCGTGCCCTCACCGGTGGCGACATCACCAAAGAAGACGCAGTCTTAAACATGGACACATGGCGAGCACTCACAGAACTCGACGCTAAGGCTAAAGAAGTAGAAGACATTAAACGACAAACAAAATGACAGACAATAACATCAATTGGGATGCCACAGCCTTCTTCGCATCCCTCACAGAAACAAACAAGTTCGCCAAGGTCCATGACTTTGTCTTCGCAAAGGTCAGCGGACTCGACGGCTTCGAGGAAGCCTTGCAGCAGCTGCAATCCGCCACGGCTATCATCGCCGTCAGCGACATAAGCCAAGGTTATATCGAGGTGAACAACAGTCCGCACACTCGAAGAGTGAAGACGGTCTTCCTCGCCATGCGCCACGCCATTGATGACATGGCAGCACGCCAGCTGTGCATGGACACCATGCGCGAGCTGTTCCGACAGTTTATGAGCAAGCTCATCCTTGAAAAGACGAAGCAGGAGCAGCATAATATCTATCTCGACTCTCGTATCTCCTTTCAGGAAATCGACCAATACTTCTTCTCAGGCTGCGCCTGTGCTTTCTTCCAAATCGCCGTTGACACTTATACCGATTTACGTTATGACCCCACTGAATGGCAATGACCCATCCTTTGATATTCAATGTTTTACAACGTAACCACTTGATTATCAGATACAAAAAAGGGAGGCTTCTAAACCTCCCCAAGTGATTCCGTTGGGATTCGAACCCAAGACCCACGCCTTAGAAGGGCGTTGCTCTAATCCAACTGAGCTACGGAACCGACCGTTTTCGGAGTGCAAAGGTAGTACTTTTATTGTAAACTGCAAAATTTCATAGAGAAAAGTTGCAAGAAAATTGATTTTTCCTTTGATTATCAGATTTTCCCCCACTCCCTTTGCATATTTTTTCGTTCTTTTCTCACTTTCAGCCGAAAAATAACGTATGCTTCTTCAACCCAAAGCGAGAAAAGAACTCAGATAAATCTGTCATTTTTTCAAGAAAGTGACGGTGGCAACGGGACGTAGATTACGTCCTGCTTTACTAGAACTGGGAGAAAACACACTCTTGATTTCATTCATACACATTATCTTATTGTCAGTATCCAGAATATAATAAATATCATTCGGACTACGATATATCAGCTCCAAGCCCAATGTTTTGAGATTATTGTTTATATCAGCTTTATTGTCCATTATATATTCCATCTCTCCCTTCGTAGGCAGTCTCCATCCATCCACTCCTTCCACAGCCAGCTCTGCGATGCCGGCATCAACGGCCTTCTTGACATCGGCCTGATCATCTGCATTGAATTTGAGTGAACTTTTCGATTTCGGCGCCAAAAGGGTCACAATGGTGATATTGCTTGACACCGCTGACTGCTCCGACTTCAGCACATAGCAACCTTTATATACCGTGCCCTGCTTTGGAGCTGTCTCGTCCACTTTCACATCGCCGCCCGTATTGTCGCCCATCTCATTCTCCTTCACATCGATTGTCCAGGTCTGTTCTCCAGCCCACGACACACCATTGATCAAGCACTTCAGAGACGGTTCTGCCACTCTCTGATAATTCACGGTCATATCCACCTTGTAGTTTGCCGCCAGCGGTTTGTCGCTGACATATCTGAAGGTCTTCACCTTGCCGTCGGTCGTCATGAAATTGAAAGTCACTACAGGATTCCCCACGCTCTCCATCAGGAACGCGTCACACTGCTTCGTCCATTTTCCATCAGTTCCCTTCTCCAGTACCACGTTATAGGCACCATTCTCCGCAATACTCTCCAGCCACGTTGATACCCTCATACAGAGGACTGACATCCGCCGTTATAGCAGCCACATTTTCCGGCACATCGCTTATCGTCACGTTGCGGAGCATAAACACCTTGCGGTTCATCGTCAGCGTGACGTCCGTTTCCTCGCCGTCCGTCAGCACCACCACACTATTTGCCGCCATTATGTCGCCATGTGCCATTCCTTCTTTCAGCGCCACCACAGACTGCGGAGTAGCCTCCTCCTTTGTCGGCAACGAATAGTTTGCCGCATCAGCTCCCGCCACGGAATACACCCGATACGATCCGGCGGCAAGCTTGAAGTTTGCCACATCCTTTTCCGAAGCCACCGATTTATACGCCACACATTGTCCTGCCGTATTAAATACATACAGGTTTATCGGTGTCGCCACGGTCATTTCCGACGCTGCCCCGCTCTGTCCACGGGCCTTTATCCTGAGTGTCACACCACCCAAGGCGTCATCGCCATCAGCCAAATCTTTTGAACACGATACGAACATTGCCAATACAAGCAGAAAGGCAAAAGAAAAAAGCATTTTATCCTTCATAGAATTATTTTTTATGGGTTTGCGTAAAATTCATCCCCAGTCGGTATAATGCCGCTTTGGGGTTAAGTTCCAACAAAAGTAATATTTTTCTACAAAAGCGACAAGAAACACTTCAATTTATTTCAACAAGAAACACCTCCATTTATTTCAAATTATCCATCGAAATTCCTAAGGTTTCTATTTTTCCCAATTTTTCCGTACAAAAGTTCTTGCTAATTTAGTAACATTGGTTAACAATAAAAGAAAACCAATTAACACTTACAAACAATTTCGATTTGTTTTCATAATACAATAAGTGTTTAAATATACAAACGTTAAATAAGAAAAAAGATATAAAAAACCCATCCAGATCTCTCGAAAAGGATGGGCTGAAAATATCAACTAAGATTTTTTGTCAAAGCGAATAATGCATCCGGTGCAATCATCAGGCCTCCAACTGACCGATGATTTCAGTCACCGATTTGCATCCATGCTTGTCAAGCCATTCATTGATGCCGTTCTTCACCTTCACCGTCACCTGAGGATCCAGGAAGTTCGCCGTACCGATTTCTATTGCGGAAGCTCCGGCAAGCATAAACTCAATGGCATCGTTGGCATTGCAGATGCCGCCGAGTCCCACAACGGGAATTCCGACAGCCTTTGCCAC
>ERZ791840.739-NODE-739-length-19906-cov-18.296307_pt1 | contig 19906 bp, 17 predicted proteins | sample MGYA00510291_ERZ791840 | MGnify/ENA primary metagenome ERZ791840 (study PRJEB30046, sample SAMN00715256) | human gut metagenome | study: EMG produced TPA metagenomics assembly of the A metagenome-wide association study of gut microbiota in type 2... | reverse complement strand
TGGAGTGCTCCAAACTTGGAAAGACACGGATCATCACGGATGCCAGCTGCGGCATAGTTAGAAATACCGATTTTTGCGGTCAGAATTTGCCGCCATATGTTTATCTGGAACTTTTAAGAATCTATTTCTCGTAATATTACTTATCAACTCAAAATACAATATGCTTATTGCGACAGTTCCTAATTATTAAATCTATAAAGAGGTGTGCCTGGCAACGCTAAAAAAGTCCGCTCATTGTCTTTGCTGTATGGACACGCCCACATAGAGTGTCAAAGTGTGGCAAGAGACACGAACTCCGATGTTCGATCCGGCATGGAAGAAATCGCGCTGTTTTGCTCAAGCGAATCTCGGTGCCGGCTAGAAGATTACCGTCACCTCGGTGCCCACGCCCTCCTCGCTGAAGAGTTCGATCTGGGCTTCGTGCTGCACGACGATGTGCTTTACGATCGCAAGCCCGAGTCCGGTACCGCCCGTCGACTTGGAACGGCTCTTGTCGACACGGTAGAACCGCTCAAAGACACGGTCCTGCTGCTCCTTCGGGATGCCGATGCCAGTGTCGCGCACTGTGAGCGCCGGTCTCTGGTTCTTCATGCCCGTAATGACGGTCACACTGCCGCCCTTCTTATTATAGCGCACGGCATTGCTGCACAGATTGTAGAGCAGTTCCTCGATGAGCGTTTTGTTGCCGTTGATCGTGACCGGCCCGCCTTCCTGCAGCAATGTGACTTCGTTCTTCTGCGCCGCAATCTGCATCTGATCGATACAGGTCGTCGCCAGCGCATAGAGATCGATCGGCTCAAACTCCAGTTTAAGGTCGCTGTTGTCCAGCTCCGAGAGCTTGATGATGTCGTTAATCAAAGATTGCAGACGTTCCGCACTCCGGTGAATCTCATTTGCAAAATGCTCGGTATCGCGCTCGTTGGTCATGCCGCTTGCGATCAGTTCCGCGTAGCCGGAGATCGCCGTGAGCGGGGTCTTGAGTTCATGCGATACGTTCGCGGTAAATTCCTGCCGCATCTGTGCATGGTTTAAGATATCCACATGCTGCTGCTTGATCATCGACACAAACGGACGCATCTCTTCGTATACTTCACGCTCATCGACAAGCACAATGTTGTCCGCCATCTTTTCGATGGGTTCCACAAAACGCTCCGTCATGCGTTTTGCAAAAAAGGCGCACACCAGGAATACACACAGTCCCACACCCAGCGTGAGCATCGTCATGTTCCACGCCAGATGGTAGATGCTGCCGCTCTCTTTTCCGATTCTAAGGACATTTCCATCCGAGAGACGCATCGCATAATAGAATGTGTGCTCCGCGGAGGTCGTTGATTTGCGCATCCCACGTCCTTCCCCGACCGCAAGCGCCCGCTCGACCTCTGGACGCCCCCTGTGATTCTCCATCTTCGTCTCGTCCTCCATGCTGTCATAGAGAACCGTTCCATCTGAAGCAATCAGGGTGATCCGCAGCCCGTCCCAGGAGAGCTGATCGCACACTTCCTGCGACGCTTCCTCGAAATCCAGCCGGGAGATCACATGTGCATTTGCCTTTAAGTCATCATAAATCTGTTGTACCAGAATGCTGTAAAACAGCCCGATAGAACATACGGCAGTCACCAGAATGGCGATTGCCGCAATTAACATGAATTTGGAATTTAATTTTTTCTTCATAGGTTTTTGTCTACTCGATCATATATCCCACATTGCGGATCGTCTTGATGCAGCTTCCCGCCGCCCCAAGCTTCTGGCGCAATGTCTTGATGTGCATATCCACAGTCCGGCTCTCGCCCTCGTACTCAAAGCCCCATACCTGATCCATGATCTTGTCTCTGGACAGGACAATCCCCGCATTGATCATGAGATATTTCAACAATTCATATTCCTTGAACGTCAGCTCACACGGCTCATCCCCGACAAATACCGCGTGCTTGTCGTTGTCCATCCGGATCTCGCCGTGGCAGATCTTTGTCTCCTCCGCCGCACTCTGCGTCCTGCGCAGCAGCGCTTTTACTCTGGAAATCAGCTCCATCACGCCAAACGGCTTCGTGATATAGTCATCCGCTCCGAGATCCAGTCCCTTGACCTTGTCCAGCTCACTGGTCTTTGCGGTGACCATGATGATTGGAATGGCTGCCGTATTTTTATTTGCCCGGAGTTTTCCCAGAATCTCCAGACCGTCTTCATCTGGAAGCATAATGTCCAGCAGCAGAAGGGATGGAACCGCGCGCTCCAGCCGTTTAAACAGGCTTTCTCCGCTCTCAAATTCCTCCACTTCATATCCGCTGTTCTTCAGCGCATAACGCTCAATCTCGCGGATGTTGACGTCATCTTCCACAATATAAATTGTTGCCATTGTTCTCCTCTCTTCCACAGCTTCCTGTGCACATCAGATCGAAGATACGAATTACAGAGAGTATCTGCTTCCGAACTCATCCAGCAGTCTGGTGAACTCTGCGCTCTCCGCCTCATCCAGCTGCTCTGTAAAGCTGTGCTCCTCCAGCTGTGTATCCTTCAGCTGCATCATGTACACGGCAATATTGGAACAGTGGTCTGCCACACGCTCATAATTCATGGCGAGATCCGACAGAATCAGTCCCAGTTCCATACTGCACTTGCCCTTGCGCAGCCGCTTCATGTGATGCTTCTTCACATCTTTATTTAATTCGTCAATTACTTCCTCTAACGGTTCCACCGTATGCGCCAGCGCCTGATCGTTGTTCACAAACGCATCCGTGGTTCTTGTCAGGATGTCACGGATTGCCGCACCGTAGAGATTCATCTCCTCTTCACCCTTCCTGGAAAACGTCAGATTTTCCTTGCGCATCTGCTGTACGCTCTCCACCACATTGATTGAGTGATCGGAGATACGCTCAAAATCCGTAATACAGTGCAGCAGCGATGTCACCTGCAGGCTGTCCTTGTAGGACAGATTTTCACTGCTTAACTTCGTCAGATATGCTGTGATCTTGTCGTCATAGACATCGACCCGGTTCTCCTTGTCAATGACATCCTGCGCTTTCTCCTCTGAATACGCTCCCAGCACGTCCATCGCCTCCAGAAATCCGTCTCTTGTCATCTCCGCCATCTGGCTTACCAGAGAGCGGCACTGCTCGATCGCAAATGCCGGGGATGAGAGAAATCTGTCATCTAAGATTACAAACACATCGTCTGCCGTCTTCTTCTCATCCTCTGTCTTCGGAATTGTAAGATATGCCAGCTTCTCCAGACCCTTCGTAAACGGAAGCAGAACCAGAGTGGTAAATACATTAAAAATACTGTGAACCAGTGCAATATCCGCTGCATTTACGACATCGTTCGTAAACGGGAAACGAAAGATTGCATTCCCCAGATAAAACAGGCACAGGAAAAGAACCGTACCGATCATGTTAAAATATAAATGTACAAACGCGGTACGTTTTGCACCCTTGTTCGCACCGATTGCGGAGATCATCGCCGTCACACAGGTACCGATGTTCTGTCCCAGAATAATCGGGATCGCTGTGCCAAACGTAAATCCGCCGGTTACCGAAAGCGCCTGTAAAATACCGACAGACGCGGAGGAACTCTGGATGATCGCCGTGAGCAGCGCTCCTGCAAGCACTCCAAGAATCGGATTCTTGAACATGGTAAGCAGGTTCGTGAACTCCGGCACGTCCGCAAGCGGCTCCACCGCTCCACTCATCGCCGCCATACCGTACATCAGCACAACGAATCCAAGCAGAATTTCTCCGGTAATCTTCTTCTTATCGCTCTTGCCGGACATCAGCAGAATAATACCGATCATAGCCAGAATCGGTGAGAACGATGTCGGCTTTAACATATTTATAAAAAGGTTATCTCCCTGAATTCCCGTCAAGCTGAGCAGCCATGCGGTAATCGTCGTACCGATATTGGCACCCATGATGATTCCGATCGCCTGTGAAAGCTTCATAATACCGGAATTTACAAATCCGACGACCATAACTGTCGTCGCGGAAGATGACTGTATGACCGCTGTGACGCCTGCACCGAGCAGTACCGCTTTTAACGGATTCGATGTCAGATTCTCCAGAATGCGCTCCAGCCTTCCGCCTGACATCTTCTCCAGTCCTGCACCCATCACGTGCATTCCGTATAAGAATAATGCCAACCCGCCAATCAGGGACAGTACTCCAAAAATATCCATTCTAATCTCCTTTGCATCTCATTGCTTTACATCTTTTTTACATACGCATACATAATCATTTATAACGTATTTTTTGACGTTTTGCAATTACAATCCAAGGAGTCGGTAAAATTTTTTAATTTCAGGTAATTTTCCGGTAAGCTTTATGTAAAATCTGTGTAAAATCACGGTTTTTAGACCAATTTTCTACTTCTCGTGCTCTCCCGTGATCGAATAGATGACCCACTCGGCAATGTTTGTCGCGTGATCGCCGATACGCTCAAAATATTTTGCCACCATGAGCATATCCGTCGCCTGCTCGCCGTTTTTGACGTTCTCATTGATCTTTTTGATCAGCTGCTGCTTGAAGTCCGCGAACAGATCATCGACCACGTCATCCTGCGCAATCACCGTGCGCGCCAGCTCCAGATCCTTGTTGACGAACGCATCCACGCATTTGATAACCATATCGGTGGTCTCTTTCGCCATGCTCTCCACCAGATCAATATTGATCGCGCTGCGCTCGTATGTCGCGTCGGACATCAGAATCGTCATCTCGGAAATATCCGCCGCATGATCTCCGATCCGCTCCATATCGGTAATCATCTTTAATGCCGCGGAGATCAGACGCAGATCCTTTGCGACCGGCTGCTGCTGCAACAGTAGCTTCATGCAGAGCGACTCCACGGTCTTTTCCTGCTCGTCGATCTCCTCGTCGTAGGCGATCGCCTTCTTCGCCTTCTCCACATCCTGGCGCACCAGTGCGGAGATTCCCATCTCGATCGCGCGCTCAATCATGCTTCCCATCTGGATCAGTTCATTGTTCAGTTCCAACAGCTGTCTCTCAAATCTGTTTCTCATTGTTCGCTCCTTTCGTCAACCGAAACGTCCGGTAATGTAATCCTCTGTCCGCTTATCCTGCGGCACAGAGAACAGTTTTTCCGTATCTCCGCTCTCGATAACCTCGCCGAGCAGGAAGAATACGGTCTTATCGGACACACGCACCGCCTGCTGCATGTTGTGCGTCACCATGATGATCGTATATTTTTTCTTCAGTTCTACCGCAAGATCCTCGATCTTCGAGGTCGAGATCGGGTCAAGCGCAGACGTCGGCTCATCCATCAGAATCACTTCCGGATCGACCGCCAGCGCACGCGCGATGCACAGACGCTGCTGCTGTCCACCGGACATTCCGAGCGCACTCTTTTTCAACCGGTCTTTGACCTCGTCCCAGATCGCCGCATCGCGCAGGGATTTTTCCACGATCTCATCCAGCTTTGCCTTGGAGCGGATGCCGTGCGTGCGCGGTCCGTATGCGATATTGTCGTAAATGCTCATCGGGAACGGATTCGGCTTCTGGAATACCATGCCGACGCGCTTGCGCAGCAGATTCACGTCCATGCCGCTGTAGATGTCTTCCCCGTCGAGCAGCACCTGTCCCGTGATCTTACATCCCTGTACCAGGTCGTTCATGCGGTTCAGACATTTTAAAAAGGTGGATTTTCCACAGCCGGACGGACCGATAAATGCGGTAATTTCTTTTTCGTTAATGGACAGATCCACGTCCTTGAGCGCGTGGAAATCGCCGTAATACAGATTCAGATTCGATATATTAAACTTTTCTCCCATGTTTTCCTCATTTCCGCGCTGTGCGCTATTCTTTCACTGCCTCAAACCGCTTCGCGATCAGGGATGAGACTCCATTTATCAGAAGGACAATGACAAGCAGCACCACTGCAGTCGCATTTGCTTCATTTTTATGTAAACCCTCGTTGGAAAGCACATACATATGGATGGCGAGCGTACGCCCGGAATCCATGAGTCCCGCCACACCGGTCACAGTACCCGCCGTGTAAATGAGCGCCGCGGTCTCTCCGACGATACGTCCGATCGAGAGAATGATACCGGATAGAATTCCCGGGATTGCCGCCGGAAGCACAATCTTAAAAATCGTACGCAGTTTTCCGGCGCCCAGCCCAAAGCTTCCCTCTCTATAGGAATCCGGCACACACAAAAGCGCCTCCTCCGTGGTTCTCATGATCGTCGGCAGCACCATGATGGCGAGCGTCGCCGCTCCGGAGAGCATGGAATAGCGCCAGTGCAGTGCAATGTTGAAAAACAGCATACCGAACAGACCATAGATAATGGAAGGAATACCGGTCAGCGTCTCCGCGGTCAGACGGACAACCTCCACGAATTTATTGCCCTTTCTGGCATATTCGATCATGTAGATTGCCGCCCCCACACCAAATGGCACGGAAAACAGCAGCGAGACCACAACCATCTCCACCGTGTTGATGATGGCGGGGAGCATGGACACGTTGTCCGAATTATAATGTAACGCAAACAGGCTCGGCTTTAAGTACGGAATGCCGCTGATGAGAATGTAGCCCACCAGGAAAAGCAGCGTCACCACCGTGAGCGCGGCTGCAATCAGAACCAGAAGCAGCAGGATCAAAGAGCCGGGATGTCTGGTATAGGATTTCATTTTATCTTTCACTGTAACTTTGTTGATTGGATTTATCTGCTCCATCCTCTACTCCTTTCCGCTTCGCTTGATTGCCGAGAAGCACAGATTGATGATCAGGATAAACGCGAACAGCACCACGCCGGTAGCGATCAGCGCCTCCCGGTGCAGATCCGTCGCATAGCCCATCTCCATGACAATGTTCGTCGTCAGTGTGCGGACGCCCTGCAGAATACTGTTCGGGACACGCGGCTGGTTGCCCACAACCATCATGACCGCCATCGTCTCCCCGAGTGCACGTCCGACACCGAGGATGACCGCCGCCAGAATACCGGATTTTGCCGCCGGTACCACGACGGTAAAGACGCTTCGCTCATGCGTTGCCCCAAGCGCCAGCGCTCCTTCATAGTAACTCTGCTCCACCGCGCGGATCGTCGGTTCGGACGCTCCGATGATGGTCGGCAGGATCATGATTCCCAGAAGAATCGACGCACAGAGAATACTCTGTCCGTTGCTGTTCTTAAAATGCTCCCGGATAAACGGCACGAGCACAACCAGTCCGAAAAATCCGTATACGATAGACGGAATGCCCGCGAGCAGATTCACGACCGGCTTTAAGAGCTTGTACAGTCCCTCCGGACAGAATCTTGCCATAAAGACAGATGTGAGTACACCGACCGGCACACCGATGATCAGCGCGCCTCCGGTGACGTAGATACTTCCCAGTATCATCGGGAAGATACCGAATTTATTGTTTCCCGGCTTCCACTTGGTTCCGGTCAGAAATTCCGCAAATCCGATTTTCTTCATTGCCGGAATTCCGTTTGCAAACAGGAATATGCAGATCAGCGCCACCGCCACGATGGAGATGACCGCAGCCAGCAGAAATACATATTCCATGATCTTCTCTCTTTTTTTCATCAGAACCTCCATTTACAGGTTTTTCCTAAATAATGTGTATGTTCCACGAAAGGACCGGAAGAACATTCTGTTCCCCCGGTCCGTCCTGCTATGCTATTTCTGCTGTCCGTCCTAGTTTGCTGCATCCCAGGTTGTTGTCCCGCCTGTGAAAATACCCTTTACGGCGTCAGATGAGAGATCCTCTACCGGGTTCTCCTGGTTTACGATCACTGCGATACCGTCCATGGCGATCTTCGTTGCGGTAAGTCCTTCCTCAGTCTCGGAATCCTTTAACTCGCGGGAAGCCATGCCAATGTCGAGTGTGCCGTCTGCTGCGCCGGTCATACCTGTGGTAGAATCACTTGTCTGAAGCTCGATCTCCACGTTTGCATTGACTGCCTTGTAAGCCTCGATCAGTTTCTCCATTACCGGAGATACGGAAGAGGAACCGCCGACTACGACTTTGCCTTCTGCTCCGTTGGACTCGAATGCTGCTGCGGAATCATCTCCGATATAACCGTTGTCGGAGATTACTTTCTGTCCGTCACCGCTCATGATGTAGTTGATGAAATCCTGTGCAGCCTCGCTGACCTCGCCCTTTGTTGCAATATTGAACGGTCTTGCGATCTTGTAGGTACCGCTCTTGATGTTCTCTACGGTAGCCTCTGCCCCGTCGATCTTTACTGCCTTTACCGTGTCATTTAAGGAACCGAGGGATACATAACCGATTGCGTAGGTGTCACCTGCTACCGATGTGAGCATAACGTCCGTGCTGTTGGTGATGATCGCTTCCTCTGTGGTGTTATCCACTTTCTCGCCGCTCTCATCTTTTTCTTCCACACCGAACAGCTCGATGAATGCTCCTCTTGTGCCGGAACCATCCTCACGGGAATATACGGCGATTGCTGATGTATGATCGAAATCTGCATTCTCTGCCGGTGCAGCTTCGCTTGTGGTATCTGCTGCGTCTGCGGTGGCTGCTGCATCTGTGGTTGCTGCTGCATCTGTGGTGGTGTCTGCTGTCTCACTGCTGCCGCATCCTGCGAACATGCCCGCTGCCATAACACCTGTCAATAACATACACATTACTTTCTTCTTCATTTTGAATCCTCCATTCAATTTTACGGAATTTCTTCTCCGTTTTTTCTTTTACCTCGTTTCTTAGAACATGGTTTACTTTACGTGAGGAATGTAAAATGCAGAAGAGCACTTATGTAAAACCTGTGTAAAAATCCTGTCACATCATTTCGATCTGCCGGCGCAGCTCTAACATCTTATTGTCTACCTTTGCGATCACATCCGAATAACCGCGCGTCTCGCGCTCCACATTGGCGATCTGTCCGGCATCCTTCTTATAGCACATCTGTGTGTCCAGCTCCGCCCAGTAATCCATTGCAAACGAGCGGATCTGGATCTCCACACGGATCTCTGTGACTGCATCGTTGTACGTCACCGGAACGCCCGCAATCACATGAATACTCTGATAGCCGCTTTTCTTGGGATTTTTTACATAATCCTTTTCCTTGATAATATGAAAATCCTTCTGCTTCTTGATGGCATCCGCAATCCGGTAGATGTCGTCGCAGAAAAAGCACACGACCCGGATGCCGGCGATGTCATTGAGAGTCTGCACCGCCTCCTCAAAGGAGACTTCCCGCCCTTTCTTTTTCAGTTTTTTTATCACACTGTCCGGCGTCTTGATGCGGCAGGACATATTGCGAATGACCTGGCGGTGGCATTGTTCCGTCAGGTCAGCATTGATCAGTCTTAAGCGTGCCTGTACGAGATCCATGGCGGCGGCATAGGATAGCTGCACCATCGGCCGTAACAGTTTCTCACTCAACAGGTCCTCATTCGGCAATTTTTGTTCTCCGTTTTGCTTTTCCTTTATTTCTATTCGCTTCTTTTTCTTTTTAGAATCATTCTTTGGCAAAACCCGCTGCGCCTCCTATCGCACCGCTCTGTGACGTCTCCCCCGCCATGCACCGGCGCTGCATCTGAAAGCAGATAAATCCCACAACAAACATGGCGGCGATCGCTGCCACACCGGCTCTGGATGTCTCAAACAGCTGCGTGGTGATTCCCATCAGCATGGTTCCCATAAAAGACGCTCCTTTTCCGAAAATATCGAAGATACCGAAATACTCCGTCGACTTTTCCTTCGGGATGATCCTGGCGTAGTAGGAACGGGAGAGCGCCTGGATGGCTCCCTGAAATACACCGACAAACGTTGCCATCATCCAGAACTTCCATGCCTGATCGAGCCAGAGCGCATAGACCGCAACTACAAAATAGGCTCCGATGCAGACCGAAATGAGTTTTGCCGACGCAAAACGCTGTGTCAGTTTTCCAAACAGGATCGCGCACGGGAATGCCACGATCTGTGTGAGAAGCAATGCCAGAAGAAGGCTGGTGTCACTGATTCCGACATCTTTTCCGTAGGAAGTAGCCATCTCGATGATGGTGTACACCCCATCAATATAGAAGAAAAACGCTGCCAGAAACCACAGCACCTTTTTGTTATTCCGAATTTCTGCAAAAACTTCTCCCAGTCTGGAAAAAATCTCGCGCACATTGGTGCCGCCCGCTTCCACATAGTATTTCTGCTGGTAGTTCCGCAGCAGCGGGAGTGTCACAGCCACCCACCATGTCGCGTTGATAAAAAATGCAATCATCATCGCAACCGTGCCGGAAATACCGATTGCGTCCGCGCCGAGGATCAGACCGAGACTTGCCACAAACGGCACGCAGCTTCCGATATATCCCCACGCGTATCCCTGGGAGGACACCTCGTCCATCCGCTCATCCGTCGTGACATCCACAAGCATGGAATCATAGAAAATGAGGCTTCCGGAAAATCCGACTTTTGCAATCACAAAAATGGCAAGGAACAGAATCCATGTCTGCGGAATCGCAAGCGCCGCACAACCGAGCACACCCATCATCATGAAAAATGTAAACAGCGGCTTCTTGCGGTTCTTATTGTCGGCAACCGCACCGAGCACCGGTCCTAAAACCGCCACAATCAGCGTTGAGATCGAGATGGCGTAGCTTAAATATGCGGTGGAATCCGAGGCGCTGATGCCGTTTGCTGACGCCATGTTTTTGTAGTAGATCGGTATAATCGTCGACACCAGAAGTGTGAACGCCGAATTTCCGACATCATACAGTACCCAGAATTTTTCGAGTCTGCTCATTTTTGTTTTCATAATCTTTTACCTCTTCTTCCTTAATAAAGCGGAATATTTCATCATAATATTTCGTACGCGTCCGCTCATCCGCATTAAAAATCTCATGTCTGGAATCCGGCATAAAGAAAAGCTCTGTGCGGTTGGTAAGTTCTGCAAACCGCTCTATGGCATCATTGTCTACCATATGATCGTGCCCTGCCGCAAAAAGCAGCACCGGCACCTTGATCTTTGCCAGATTCTCACGCCGCATCTGTTCGCGGCTGGCGCGAAGCCCTGCGCGGACCCAGGCATAACTTCCGCCGTAGGTTCGGTAATGTTCATCTAAGAGCCGCTTTTGAAACATATAGTCATAACGCTCTCTTGAGAGACAGCTGCTCCCCTCAAACTGCGGCGTCTCCGAAAAGCCCCGCTGCCCCGCTAGGCTGGCAAAGCATTTTCTTTTTCCGGTCAGACAGCAGAACTCCGCCAGAAGCTTCGCCACAATACGCGGATACTTTCCCGTCTGCATGCCGCACATCGGTGCTGAGAGAATTGCCGCCTCGAACAATTCCGGGTATTGCTCCAATGCAAGAATCGCAATGGCACCTCCCATAGAATGTGCAAACACGATCCGGTGTTCCTCCCTGGGGCTTACGACCGTCTCCACAAACCGCGCAAAATCCGTGACATAACTGTCATAGCTCTGCACATGCACCAGCTCCAGGTCATCCACCTCGCGCCCGGAATAGCCGTGTCCCCGATGCTCCGGCACATAGACCGAGTATCCCTCCTGCAGAAAACGGTATGCGACTTCGTTATATTTTTCCGCGAATTCGCAAAATCCGTGGGAAATCACAACACATTTCCCCGCATCCGGCAGAGAATAGCACCGGTAAGCGATCGACATACCATCTTCCATCTTAAGATAGCCCTTCTTACCGTGCTCCTTCAGATAAGGCTCTACCGTCTCCGCCATCCAGGCGGCATAACCTGCATCCTCCGCTCCCGCGCGTTTTTTATTTTCCGGCGTCATGCCTGATTCCCCTGCTTCTTTATCACGCGGACAAGCTCCGGCATCAGTTTTCCGTCCTCGTATTCTGCGGCAATCCGTCTGCCCGTATCCGGGTAATTCGTGATCATAGCGTCCACCTGCATCTCGCACACCATGCGCATGTACTGCTCCTCGTTGACCGTCCAGACATGCACACGCTTTCCGTGCTTTTTACAGTCTTCCATGTAATTCGGGTACTGCAGATTGTAGAGTGCCGGGTGCATGGCGTCCGCGCCCACGACGAGCGCGCCGTAGCTGACGGGATTGACAATTCCGTCACAGTAGAGCATGCCGGTCTTCGCCTGCGGATTCAGCTCCTTGATGCGCTGCACCGTGTAATGGTTGAAGGACGAATACCACACGCGCTCCTCCAGTCCCATGCGGGCGGTCAAGTCAAGCACGCGCGCTTCGATCTCCGGGTAAAAGACCACGCCGGTCTTCAATTCCACATTGATCGTAAGCCCCGTCGGCTTTAACAGCTCATAGACTTCCTCGAGCGTGGGGATCATCGCACGCTCGTATCCTTCTGGATGTGTCCGGTTAAAGTTAAATCTGGATATTCTCGCGTATGTAAAATCTTTGACCCAGCCGCTGCCGTCGCTGGTGCGGTCAACCGTCTCGTCGTGGATGACGACCAGCTCTCCATCCTTTGTGAGCTGCACATCCAGCTCCACGCCGTCTGCACCCAGCTCAACCGCTTTCCGGAATGCCTCCAGTGTATTTTCAGGCGCGTAGCCGCTTGCACCGCGGTGCGCCCATACCAGTGTCTGTTTTTTCATGTATACAAAAACCTCCGATATGATAGCTTTTCATTTCTTCTATCATATCGGAGGTTTGTAAAATTGCCCGGGTATGTTGTGTAAAATTTAAAAGGGCTATGTAAAATGTCTGTAAGATATCATGCGTTTTTTGCCTGCCTTACATTGTAGACCGTCGCCGAACCGACCACCAGCAGGGCACCGATGACAGCGGTTGCACCGATTGTCTCCCCATAAAAAACAGCCACCAGAACCGGATTTAAGATCGGCTCGATCGTCGAGGTCAGCGACGCCGTGACCGGAGAGACCGCATCCAGTCCCCGCGACAGGAACACATAGGACAGACCAAACTGCACCACGCCAAGCAGCAGCACGAAGAACCAGATATGCAGGGACATCTCGCTCTCCTGCCCGTAAAACGGGATTCCGATCGCCGCGCTCAGCGCACAGGACACCAGAAGCGACGATTCAAAGTCCGCTCCGCGGAATTTCTTCTGCATCATCACAAGCGCATAGGCAAGACCTGAGAGAATCGCGAGCAGATTCCCCGCCATGGCTCCGGCATCCAGCGACGTATAAAAGAAGCAGAGAATTCCGGCAAAGACTCCCGCGCAGGCGAACAACGCGTCCCGCCCCGGCTTTTTGTGAAAGATCAGCCACATCAGAAGAATGACAAACGCCGGCTCCGTGAACTGCAGTACAATCGCGTTGGCGGCTGTCGTGAGCTTGGTCGCCGCCACAAAGGCAAACGCCATCACCGTATTGCACACCGCACCGAAGAGCACCGTCCTATTCCACACAAACTTCTGGCGGCGCAGGAGCATGTAACATCCCACAACCAGCGCCGAGAAGATACTGCGCGCTCCCTGGATCGTCACCGACGACCACGGGATCGACTTGATTAAAACGCCTCCGGTGCTGAAACAGACCGCCGATAGCAGTACGCAGACCGTTCCCCGCAGACTTTCCGCATTCATTTTCTTATCCTTCATATTCATTTCTCCCATCTGCACTGCTGTCATATTCTCCATCCGCACTTCCGCCGCTTTCTCCATCTGCGCTTCTGCTGCTTCCTATGAGATGAAAACATAAACGAGCACAAGCACTGCCAGAAACAGTACATTTGCGATCGTAAACCACAGGAGATACCGTCCCTTGGTCTTATTATAATTGTGCGCGTAGATCTTATAAGAGATCAGGCTTGCCATCGAGGCAATGAGCGTTCCCAGTCCGCCCAGATTCACGCCGATCGTGAGATTTTTTATATCCTGCGTGAAATCCGCCAGAAGAAGTGTCGCAGGAACATTGCTGATGATCTGGCTCGCACCGATGCCAACCGCCAGTTCCCTGCCCGCCACAAGACTTTGCAGGACAGACCGTACCGCCTCGATATTCCCCATATTGCCGATAAAAATAAAGAAGCTGATAAACGTAAACAGCAGACAGTAATCCACCTGCAAAAACACCGCGCGATCCGTAAAAATGAGCACAATGAGCACCACGGCGAGCATCAGCTCCCAGGGAAGCACCCGCGCTACCGAAAGCAGGCTTAACGCAAAGAGCGCCAGATAAATCCCGTTTTTCTTCCTGCCGGATGCCCCGGACGCCTGCAAAAACGAACCGGTCTCCAGTGCAATCCGGCGCTTGCCCGCGCTGAGCACGAACACGACAAGCAGCAGAAGCACGCCCGACACCAGCGTATACGGCGCCATCCATCCGACAAATTCTCCCAGCCCGGCACCGGAGATGCTGTAAAGATATAGATTCTGCGGATTTCCGACCGGCGTCAGCATGCTCCCCAGATTCGCTGCAAGCGTCTGCAGCACAAACGCTGTCACAATCAGCCGCTCCTGGTGGCATTTCTGCAGAATTGTGCACGCAAACGGCACAAACGTCAGAAGTGCGACATCGTTTGTGATAAACATGCTGGAAAAAAAGCACAAAAAAACAAGTACCAGCATCAGCTGCGCGGTATTCTTTGTCTTTGCCAGAAGCCGGCTGCCGATCGCATCGAACAATCCGTTGCTCTGAAATCCTGCCACAATCAGCATCAGCGACAGCAAAATGCCGAGCACGCGCCAGTCAATATAACCCACGTACTGCTGTCCCGGGTGCACCCAGAATGCCGATACCACAGCGAGAACCGTGGCGATCGTGAGTACCGTTTCTTTTTTTATAAAATCTATGATCTTCTGTAACATGTTGTCCATCATCTTTTCTGTTCCATTCTAAAAATTCCTTTCCTATTCTACTTCTCTTTTTTGCACTTGCATAGGATTTTTTTCTGAAAAAGCGGCATACTACCACAAGATAGCCTGTTATCGCTGCATGCGCACAGCCGGCGCCTGTCATTTTCCACTGCCCGGCTGCCCGCGCAGGAATGGAGATTTACGTGAAAAATATATTATCCTTACCTGTCACAAATGAAAACGGCTCCTATGAGATCCGCCTGGAGAGCATCGGCGGGCTGGGCGCCAATCTCTGCGGAAAAATGCTCGGAGAGCTCGGCGCACTGTCGCTTTCGCTCAATTCCTTAAGCTTTTCCAGCTACGGCTCCGAAAAGCGCGGTTCACCGGTCAAGGCGTATGTCCGCTGGTGCGCAGACGACCGCCCGCTGCGCGTCAACAGCCCCGTGACCCGGCCACATCTGCTCGGCATCTTTCACGAAGGACTGATCGGCACCTACCCGGTCTTGGACGGCGTCACCGTAGACACCAAAATCGTATTAAATACCCCCTTGTCCGCTGACGAGGCGGCAGATAAATACCATATTTCCATCGGAGAACTCTATTGTCTGGATGCCCTCGCACTTGCGATGGAAAGTCATTCCCGCATCAACATGGTCATGCTCGGTGCTCTGGTGCGCGCCAGCGGCTTTATCCCACGGGAAGCTGCCGAGACGCTCTGCCGCGATACGGTCGGGAAAAAATACCCCGCATTAGTCGAAGCCAATCTCGCTGGTCTGCGCCTGGGATATGAAAATGTCAAAATGGCTCAGGGTGACCATAACCTCGCCCCTCTGCCGGATGCCCCGGCGGACCGGTATGTCTGGGGCTATGCCAACGCTCCGATCGGCGGCGTCAATCCGCGGATCGGCAGCACCGTGTCCAACGATCTGACCGCCTCGCGCGAGGGGTACATTCCCCTTTTCATCCAGGAAAAATGTATCAACTGCGGACTGTGCGACACGGCGTGCCCGGATATGGTCTTCCAGTTTGCTCCCGGCACCTACCGCGGAAAAAACTGCATGGTCAACCGGGGACTTGACTACTATCACTGCAAGGGCTGTCTGCGCTGTGTGGAAGTCTGCCCCACCAACGCGCTCGTGACGGCACTTGAAAAAGATTACCCGGAAAAACCGCATTTTCTTCCGAATCAGCATCTGCTGCCCGACGCCATCCGCTATCAGACTGTCGGCGCAAATTCCTGGATCACGAGCGATTCTTTTACCGACGAGAAGCGGGTCGACGGAGGCGTCGTATAAATGCAGGCAGCACCGGAGAATCGTACCGGCGCACAACCCCTGCGGAATGGAGAATGATATGGAAAAACAAAAAATTATGTATGACAGCGGCAATGAACTTGCCGCGTATGCCGCCAGGCAGATCAACTATCACGTCATGGGGTATTATCCGATCACGCCCTCTACACAGATTGCAGAAAATCTGGATGTCATGGGCGCGGAGGGGCTTCACGACATTGCCCTGATCGCCGCCGAGGGAGAACACAGTGCCGCCGGCATCTGTTACGGCGCCTCAGCCGCCGGTGGCCGTGTGTTTAATGCCACCAGCGCCAACGGACTTTTATACGCCTTAGAACAGTTTCCAGTGCAGTCCGGCACACGCATGCCGATGGTCATGAATGTTGCATGCCGCACGGTTTCCGGCCCTTTGTGCATCAAGGGCGATCACAGCGACGTCATGTATCTGCTCAACACGGGCTGGATCATCCTTTTTGCCGATGAACCGCAGAAAGTCTATGATTTTAATCTGCTCGGCCTAAAACTTGCCGAAGCTGTCCGTCTCCCGGTCGCAGTCGCGTTCGACGGCTTTTTTACGAGCCATCAGAAGCGCAAGTGCCTTGTATTCGAGGATGATGACACCGTCACCCGCTATATCGGGGAAAAGCTTTCCTGTGACAATCCGAAGATCTCCGCGTTTGCCGGCACCGGCACCGGCGGCGCTGCCGGAACGCTTCCCTACGCCAGCGTCTTAGATCTCGCGCATCCGGTTAGCATCGGCTCCTACATGAACGAACCGGACGTTATTAACAACCGCTACCAGCTCCATCTCGCCATGGAAACGGCAAGGCAGAAGCTGCCGGAATTATTTGCAGAATACGCTTCCCTCTCCGGACGCGAGCTCTCTTTCTGTGGTGCCTACCGGCACGAGGATGCCGAGGTGCTGCTCTTTGTGCTCGGTTCCTCCTACCACACCGCCATGGAAGCCGTCGACCGTCTGCGAAAAGACGGCGTAAAAGCAGGTGTCATCACCCTCTATGTCCTGCGCCCGTTCCCCGCTAAGGAACTTCGCGTCCTCTGCCACAATGCATCCACGATTCTGGTCGCAGACCGGCAGGACAGCTATGGAGCCGGCGGCGGCAACATGTCGCTCGAAATAAAAGCAGCGCTCTCCTCCCTGCCGCACCCGCCCCGCATCTTAAGCAGAATCTACGGTCTCGGCGGTAAGGACTTTTTCGTGGAGGACGCCCTCGCACTCTTTAAAGCGGCGCTCTCGCCGGACGCCCCGGCGTTCGATTACTACGGTATTACTGCCGGCACGGACACTTCGGATGCGGCAGATTCCGCAAGGACATCTTTCTCTGGAACAGAAGCGGTGACGGCGACCTCACACCAGACAGCCTCTATCGGCGAAGATCAGGCTTCAGGCACTTCCGGCAGAGCTGACCCGGCGATGGCGGTTTCTGCGATGCAGCCGCAGTATTTTAAGCCTGTCACAAGGGAAGAATCCACACCGGGTCTCACCACCTGCACCTTTGATCCCGCAACCGGGAAAATGAAAGTCTCCGGCGGCTCCGTAAAAGATACGACCGCCATGCCGATGCGCGTCGCACCGGGACACGGCGCCTGCCCGGGCTGCGGCATTCCGATCAATGTGAACCTCCTGTTAAAGGGCATCGAAGGCAACGTCGTCCTGCTGTTTCAGACCGGCTGCGGCATGGTAGTGACAACCGGCTACCCCAAAACCGCATTCCGCGTTCCATTTCTGCACAATCTGTTTCAGAACGGCGCGGCAACTTTAAGCGGCGTTGTGGAGGCGTTTCACCAGCGCCAGAAACGCGGGGAATACCCGGACGGCGAGATTACCTTCGTGATGGTGAGCGGTGACGGCGGCATGGATATCGGTATGGGATCGGCTCTCGGCACCGCCCTGCGCGGTCATAAGCTGATCATTTTTGAGTACGATAACGGCGGCTACATGAATACCGGCTACCAGCTCTCCTACTCCACACCGCTCGGCGCAAAGAGTTCTACTTCCCATGTCGGAAAGACGCAGTACGGCAAGAACTTCTTCCATAAGGACACGCCGGAGCTGATGGCCGCAACCCACATTCCCTATGTCGCAACGGCTGCAGAATCGAATGCGGCCGATTTTATCCGGAAAGCGGCAAAAGCCGCCGCCTATTCCAGGGAGTTTGGCACTGCCTATATCAAAGCGCTGTCCGCCTGTCCGCTGAACTGGAATGACAAGCCCAATCTGGAGCGGAGCGTCATTGCTGCCGCCGTGGATTGCTGCTATTTTCCGCTCTACGAAATCGAACGTGGCATCACAGCGCTGAATTATGATCCTGCTTTGAGCAATAAGAAAATCCCTGTCACAGAATGGCTGGGTATGATGGGACGCACCAGGCATCTGCTGAAGGAGGAGTACCGCTCCGTGGCCGAAGAGATCCAAAAAGAGATCGACCGGCGCTACGCCCGTCTTAAAGCGCGCGCAGAGCATCCGCTTCTGTAAGCGCACAGCTTCTACTCCATTCCGTGTCTCTTGCCATTGATGAACCACTGGAATATGCAAGATTATATCTTGGCGAGAATTTACAGATGTGGGCAGATTTGGAAGATACACTTGTACTTTAATATTTTCTGTTAAAAACCTATGATAAAAGTCCCCTTACTATTTTTGAAGGAGGACTTTTATTAAAATTTATGTTCCTATTTACATTTGTGTGTCTGATGTATCAACAGTATAATTATACATTTCACGAATTGCGTATGCAATTAGAAAATCAAGTAGTCCAAATTCAAATACAAACCATGAGGCTTTTCAGATAATCTGGAGAGCCTTTTTATATTCATAGGGTGCATTAAAAGGTATGAATTTTGTTTATGCAAGGAGGTTCATACCATGGCACTCACAAATGAAGAACTGCAAGATATTTTAGATAACCTTACACCAGAAGAACAGAAAGCCAGCCTTATATCTTTCTGGGTCAGTTTCATTATCAACATGTGTTAGACTACTGTTATACAAATCGGAATTTGTAGGGAGATTTCCTGAACTTTCCTTATTTTACAGGCTTTTCAGCCCATTATATAGTGAAATGATATGTATTTTCCCTTATTTTTGCCCTTATACGGAATCCGCAAGGGAAATAAGGGGAATTTTTGTTGCATTGCATATTAATAATTGGTTCAGTGAACCAATTTTGATTTAAGCATTGCTCTCTACTTTATCAAGAAGTCTTGCGGAATCTCGCTTTGCTTTTCTTGTTGAGTGAGCGTAAATATTCATTGTGGTACTGACATCAGAGTGTCCTAACAGTTCCTGTACATCTTTCGGAGCAGCCCCATTGGAAAGCAGGTTGCTGGTGTAAGTGTGACGTAACTGGTGGAAATGAAAACCATCAAATCTAAACGTTGATTTGCCGTCTGTTTCCTAACCGGAGCAGGCGTTTTTTATTTCAGAAATGCACTTGTCCGCGGAAACTATACGAATCTGCAAAAAGGTATTCACGAAACGACAGAGTATCTGGAAGCATTTCACAGAAATCTGCTTTTGAATGAGAAAAATGAGTTTGTGCGACTGTCTGCATAAACTTAAAATAACTCAAAAAACTTGACTTTTAACAGCACTAAGTTAAAATGAAAGAAATTAAGTTAAAAGGGGAATAAGAAATATCCTTACAAGCGTATTCGGAATTTCTATAAAATATGAAGCAGGGAATCATCCGGATTCTTTGCCTGTTTATATTGCAAGGAGTTATGATTTTCACACAGCATATATTGGAAACAGACGCTGTATAATGCTTACTCCGACAGAAGAACTTGCCACACTTCCGGCATTGAAAAAGCAAAAGCATATTTGACGACTCCTTTCAGAGGATAACAGTGCTGACGATCGTTCCATTGTTTTATCTTTTGGAGATACAAACGATGAGAGAATTGAAGAAGCAGTA
>ERZ791840.728-NODE-728-length-20176-cov-3.585110_pt1 | contig 20176 bp, 20 predicted proteins | sample MGYA00510291_ERZ791840 | MGnify/ENA primary metagenome ERZ791840 (study PRJEB30046, sample SAMN00715256) | human gut metagenome | study: EMG produced TPA metagenomics assembly of the A metagenome-wide association study of gut microbiota in type 2... | reverse complement strand
AGATGCGGACACTCTGGTTTACTCCCGGAGCCAGCTCATCGCCATTCTCTCTTGTAAATACTTTTGCGTCTACAATGATACCGTAAGCGCCGTGAGGCACTTTCAGGGAAGTATCACGTACTTCTCTTGCTTTCTCACCAAAGATTGCACGAAGAAGTCTCTCTTCTGCCGTAAGCTCTGTCTCTCCCTTAGGAGTAACTTTACCAACAAGGATATCGCCGGCACGTACTTCAGCACCGATACGGATAATACCACGCTCATCCAGATCTTTCAGTGCATCGTCGCCCACACCCGGAACATCACGTGTGATCTCTTCCGGTCCCAGTTTGGTATCACGGGCTTCGCATTCATATTCTTCAATATGAACAGATGTATAAACATCGTCCATAACAAGTCTTTCACTGAGGAGTACCGCATCCTCGTAGTTATAACCTTCCCATGTCATGAATCCGATCAGCGGGTTCTTACCAAGAGCAAGTTCTCCGTTTGCTGTGGAAGGACCATCTGCGATAACCTGTCCTGCCTCTACGTGCTCACCCTGGAATACGATTGGTTTCTGGTTATAACAGTTACTCTGGTTACTTCTCAGATATTTAGTCAGATGGTAATCATCTTTTGTACCATCATCATTCTTAATGCTGATATCTGTAGATGTGGAACGAAGTACAGTACCAGATTTCTTTGCAACTACGCAGACACCGGAGTCAACTGCTGTCTTCACTTCCATACCAGTACCAACTACCGGAGCCTCTGTTGTCAGAAGCGGCACAGCCTGACGCTGCATGTTTGATCCCATCAGCGCACGGTTAGCATCATCGTTCTGCAAGAACGGAATCAGGGCAGTAGCAACGGAAAATACCATACGAGGAGATACGTCCATGTAATCAAACATATGACGCTCATACTCCTGAGTCTCTTCGCGGAAACGACCGGATACATTCTTATGAACGAAATGTCCTTCTTCGTCCAGAGGCTCGTTGGCCTGTGCTACATGGTAATTATCCTCTTCATCAGCGGTCATATATACAACCTCATCTGTTACACGAGGATTCTTAGGATCTGTTTTGTCGATCTTACGGTAAGGTGCCTCGATAAATCCGTACTGATTGATTCTTGCATAAGATGCAAGGGAGTTGATCAGACCGATGTTAGGACCTTCAGGGGTCTCAACAGGGCACATTCTTCCGTAATGGGAGTAATGGACATCTCGAACCTCGAATCCGGCTCTGTCTCGTGACAGACCGCCAGGTCCCAGGGCGGAAAGACGTCTCTTATGGGTCAGCTCACCAAGAGGGTTGTTCTGATCCATGAACTGTGACAGCTGGGAAGAACCGAAGAACTCTTTCACTGCTGCAGTTACAGGTTTGATATTGATCAGGGACTGTGGAGAAATATTCTCTGTATCCTGAGTTGTCATTCTCTCACGAACCACACGTTCCAGTCTGGAAAGACCGATTCTGTACTGGTTCTGAAGCAGCTCACCTACCGCACGGATACGACGGTTGCCCAAGTGGTCGATATCATCGGCATTACCAAGGCCATATTCCAGATGCATATTGTAGTTAATAGAAGCAAAGATGTCTTCTTTTGTGATATGCTTCGGAATCAGATCATGGATATCTCTGTGGATCGCTGCGATTCTGTCTTCTAATGTGTCATTTTCTTCCAGAATGTTTTCAAGAACAGGGTAGTATACTAATTCTGTAATACCTATGCTCTTAGGATCTTCAATTTCCGGAAGATAGTGGCGGATATCAACCATTAAGTTAGAGAGAACCTTAATTCTGCGGTCTTCCTCGCCAAGGATCCATACATATGGAACAGCGCTGTTCTGGATGGTATTTGCCATTTCTTTTGTCACAACAGTTCCTTCTTCTGCCAGGATTTCGCCTGTAGAAGCATCAACAACATCCTCAGCCAGTCTGTGACCAACGATTCTTCTGTTGAGGTGGAGCTTCTTGTTAAATTTATAACGTCCAACTTTCGCAAGGTCATATCTTCTCGGATCAAAGAACATTGCATTGATAAGGCTCTCCGCACTCTCAACTGCAAGCGGCTCACCCGGACGGATTTTCTTGTATAATTCAAGAAGACCTTCCTGATAATTGGTGGATGTATCCTTTGTAAAACTTGCAAGGATCTTTGGCTCTTCACCGAAGAGATCAATAATCTCTGCATTGCTTCCTACACCAAGTGCTCGGATCAGAACAGTGATCGGAACCTTTCTTGTTCTGTCAACACGTACATAGAAAACATCATTAGAGTCTGTCTCATATTCCAGCCATGCACCTCTGTTCGGGATAACAGTACTGGAGAACAGTCTCTTACCAAGTTTATCATGCGCGATTGCGTAATAGATTCCAGGGGAACGTACTAACTGGCTGACAATTACTCGCTCTGCACCATTGATGACAAAGGTACCTGTAACAGTCATGATCGGTAAATCTCCCATGAAAATCTCGTGTTCGTTGATTTCCTCTGTTTCTTTGTTAATCAGTCTCACTCGAACCTTCAAAGGTGCGGCGTAAGTTGCGTCACGTTCTTTACACTGTTCGATAGTATATTTCGCATCCTTCTCGTCAAATGTAAAGTCGATGAATTCCAGGCTGAGCTTTCCGCTGTAGTCCGCGATCGGAGAAATATCATCAAAGACTTCCCTAAGTCCTTCATCAAGAAACCATTTATAAGAATCTCTCTGGACTTCGATCAGGTTTGGCATTTCCAGGACTTCTTCTTGTCTCTGGTAGCTCATACGCATGCTTTTTCCAGTTTTTACAGAACGAATTCTGTTTTTTTCCATTGACGTTTCACCCCTGTTTTTTCTTTAAATTTATTATAACTTGACCCTTTTTGTCAAAAGACATAAAGGCACATCTTGCCATAATATAGCATTCTTCACTATAGCACAGCAAGTTGCGCCTGTCAATCACTTTTTTGATATTTTTTTAATTTTTTCAAATAATTACAGCAGTCGCTATTTCTTCGGGATTTTACTATTTCTTACATGGATACGATTTGAATATCCATTTTTTTCAAAACGATTGCCTTTATAACTGCTGATATGGGAACTGATAAATTCTGCCGCATATCCTCTGTTGCTGCGGAAGGAATTTCCGTCTGCCGAAATCCCCTTTGATCCGGCAATGCGCAGACCTGATTTTTTATTGGAACCACAGACATTTCCCTGCACAGAAGAATGATTGCTTCTTATATTGAGTTCAATTCCATTGATCGCATTTTCAGAAACAAAATTATCCGCTACCATTGCTGACTCACATCTCTGCAGAAGAATTCCTCTTGCCTTATTTTTAAAACTGTAATTGCCATCAACCACACTCTTATCAATACATTTTACAAGTATGCCATTTGCCGCACTGGTACTGACTCTGTTGTGTTCAATACGGCTTCCTGCTGCAAGCCCTGAAGCCAGAATCCCATCTTTCATAAATCCGGAGACTGTATTTCCGTAAATCCGGCAGATTTTCTGTGAAGCCTCTGTTCCAACTGCATAAATCCCATATCCGTTTCCGCCGGAAAGATTGTTATAGGAAACTCTGATATTGCTTCCCTTGGCAACACTGATCCCCATATTGTTGTAGGTATGACTATCAGAAAGTCTGACTGTGTTCCCCCTGCATGAACAGTCTTCTGCAAGGGAAAATTTAATTCCGTCGCAATTTCCGCTGATCGTATTATTTCTGGCTGTAACTCCGCGAATAATATATCTTCCCGCCGGAATTCCATTGGTCGTCGGATTTGCTGTATTCTCAGGATCATCATCTTCAGAAGGAATAGTTTCTCCTGCTGAGCCCAGAGATACCTCGCCTGTGATCCAGATTCCATATCCATTCCATTGTTTGCCATCTATTACGGTTGGTTCCAGAACTGTGATCTGATTATCAGCGATCAGAATATTCTCTGCGTACTGATTTTCCTCCGGAGATACTTCCTGACCGCTGACAGTATGTGCATTTCTGGTATAAACAGAACGCACATAAACACCACCGCCTACATTTGTCATGGTATTTCCCGTCACAACCGTATCCTGATAATTCAGGCACCATATTGCTCTCTTTTTCAGATTATTAAACCGGTTGTTACTGATCGTGATATTTTTATACGGTTTATCAAACATCATGCTGTGGCTTCCAATGCCGGCAAATACATCTTCAAAGGTATTATCCTTTATCACAATGTTCTCACAGACACTTCCGTCATATGGAAGATATCCCGGGAAAATTCTCGGCATACATGCATCCAGCTGGATACATTCCTGTCCGCCGCCTGTAAACTCTTTCCAGTAGCCCCTGAACGTACATCCGGTAACTTCCGCATTCTTCACTCCTGCAAGTTCCAGAAAATGCGATTTAAGGTTATTAAGAAATGTAACATTCTTCACTACAACATTCGTAGCATGACCGATTCTAAAACCTACAAACCCTCCAGGTCCTTCCTTGTCTTCCACACATTCATAGTTTGAATCCCAGGTTCCGCCATCGATAGTTATATTACGGTATCCCTCGTATCCGCCTGCCGATTTCTGTGTATCACCAAGACGAAGCAGGATTTCTTTTCTCGGTGAAGTCTTTGTTATTGTGGCGCCCTCTGCATATAAACAGATATTGCTGTACATATGCAAAGTTCCCGTAAGTGTGTAATTTCCGGGCGGCACGATAACTTTACACTGCTTTTCATCCGTTGCCCTGTCCCTGGCCTGTGCCAGCAGTGTATTTAACTTTACAGTAATATCCTCTCCATCCTGCACATTCAGCACAAGTTCCTGCATATTTTCGCAGGACTGATCCGCATCCTCCGCCGAAAAAGTTTCAACGTCTCCATCACTGAAACCGTCGTCATCCCCAAATTCATTCTCTTCAGGTTTCTCTGCCGACTGCGTATCCGGTATTGACGCATCTTCAAAAGTCTCTGTATCTTCTGATGAATCTTCAAACATCTGTCCTTCTTCCAGTTCAGCCGCCTGTACTTTTGCACCTGCGTATGGAGTCAGGCAAAGCTGGGCTGCAATGATGATACCAAATATGGCTGCCGTATTTCTTTTCATCATAGTCTGTAATCCTCCGGCTCTGTAAAAAAAGCAGGAATACCAATGGCATTCCTGCTTGCAAATCTTCTATATATAATAGGAAGATAATTATTTAAGGTTAACCTTAGCACCTTCAGCTTCAAGTTTTGTTTTGATATCTTCAGCTTCTGCTTTGGATGCGCCTTCTTTAACAACCTTAGGAGCTCCGTCAACCATTTCTTTAGCTTCTTTAAGACCTAAGCCAGTTACTTCACGAACAACTTTGATAACTTTAACTTTGTTTGGTCCAACTTCTGCAAGTTCTACATCGAACTCATCTTTTTCTTCTGCTGCTTCTGCTGCTCCAGCTGCTGCTACTACAACACCTGCTGCTGCGGATACACCAAATTCTTCTTCACATGCTTTAACTAAGTCATTTAATTCAAGTACAGATAATTCTTTGATAGCTTCAATAAATTCTGCTGTTGTTAATTTTGCCATTTTATTTTCCTCCATTTGATTTTAATGATTGGCTCTTTCGCCTCTTACTGTTCCCACACTCGGATGGGATTCCGGTACAGCTTACTCTGCTGCCGGTGCTTCTGCTTCAGCTTCTGCCGGAGCATCACCCTGTTCTGCGATCTGATTAAGAACACGAGCAAGGTTTGTAATAGGTGACTGTAAGCTTCCAAGTAATTTGGACAGCAGTACTTCTCTTGACGGAATCTTAGAAAGTTCCTGAATACCAGCTGCGTCATATACTGAGCCTTCAACTACACCTGCTTTTACTTCAAGAGCTTCTGCTTTCTTAGCGAAATTGCAGATGATTCTTGCCGGTGCTGTTGCATCTTCTTTAGAAATTGCAATAGCGTTCGGTCCTTCCAGATATTCGTCAAGCTGTGCGAAATCTGTTCCTTCAAAAGCTCTCTTCATCATTGTGTTCTTGCAAACTTTGTAGATAACACCTGCTTCTCTCAGCTGTTTACGAAGTTCAGTATCCTGAGCTACTGTAAGTCCACAGTAGTTAACGATAACTGCTGACTGAGCATCTGTGAGATCTTCAACGATTGCCTGTACGATAGGTTGTTTTAATTCAACTTTTGCCACGAATGGTGCACCTCCTTGTAGTATTTTCAACTGCCAGAAAGTCTCGGTCCCAGCGGGGACTTTCATATCACGCAATCATGCGCTAAAAAACCTCCGCGCCAAAGCACAGAGGTTTACAAATTCAAATCTAATGAATCTTGTCTTCCTCGGTAGGCGTTTTGACCCTTATGCCTTACGGCACCTACTGTCTTCGGCAGTTACTTCGTAAATATAGCATACGTTTACCAGAAAGTCAAGTGTATTTTTTCATTTTTTCAATTTTTTCAATTTCATCCAGTTTCTTCTATTATAAGTCCAAACCATCAAGAACTTCCTTCAATTCTTTTGCAGATGAAAGCAATTTTTCTTTTTCTTCATCGCTCAGTGGAATCTCAAGAACTTTTTCTGCACCTTTCTGCGAAACTATGGTCGGAACACTGATACAGAGTCCTTCCAGTCCGTATTCTCCCTCCATCAGACTCGTGACAGGAAGAACCGCATTTTCATTCATAACAATGCTTTCTGCAATTCTTGCAACCGCCATTGCCACACCATAATAGGTTGCACCCTTTTTCTGGATAATATCATAAGCACTGTCCCGCACAGTCTTATAAATTCTTTCCATAGATTCCTGATGCTGATAATGTCCGCGAAGTTCACAGAAATCATTGATTGGAATTCCCGCTACATTTGCCCCGCTCCATACAGCAAGCTCACTGTCTCCATGCTCTCCGATGATATTGGCATGTACGCTCCGGCTCGCAACCTGAAGATGTTCACTTAACAGATAGCGGAATCTTGCAGTATCCAAAACGGTTCCGCTTCCGAATACTCTTTCCTTCGGATATCCGGAAATCTTAAGTGCCGCATAAGTCAGAATATCCACTGGATTTGCTACAACAAGCAGGATTCCTTCAAATCCGCGTTTTGTGATTTCCGGAATAATCGATTTGAAAATTGCTACATTTTTGTGTACCAGATCCCGTCTTGTCTCTCCCGGTTTTTGATTTGCTCCAGCTGTAATGATGATTAGTGAACAATCACTGATATCATCATAAGATCCCGCATATATTTTCATCGGGTGCGCATATGGTCTACCGTGGCTTATGTCCATTGCCTCCCCTTCTGCCTTTTCTTTATTCGCATCGATCAGTACCAGTTCGGAAAAGATCCCTTTCTGAAGTAAGCTGAACGCAGAGGACGCTCCTACAAACCCACATCCGATAATTGCTGCCTTTTGAATATTAACCATGACAAAGTGCCTCCTTTTAATTGCTTGATATTTTTTTCACAGGCATAGGTTATCATTATTTTCCCCGATTTTCAATGTTTTCATGCATTGTTCGTCAAAAAATGCACAATGTATACAGAATACTGTTTGTTAGATTTCATGCTGCGCAAAAAGACACCGTACCGGATCACTCCGCATACGGTGTCTCTATTATTTACATTTATTCAATACTGATTAAGCAAGCTTCATTGGGTTGATTTTTACACCAGGTCCCATTGTAGAAGTAAGTGTCACACTCTTAAGATACTGACCCTTTACTGCTGCCGGTTTAGCTTTGTTAATCGCATCGATAAGCGTCTGGAAGTTGTCAGCAAGCTGTTCTTCAGTGAAAGAAGCTTTTCCTACCGGTACATGGATGATATTTGTCTTGTCCAATCTGTACTCAATCTTACCAGCTTTGATTTCGTTGATAGCTTTTGTAACGTCCATTGTTACTGTACCAGCCTTCGGGTTTGGCATTAAACCTTTCGGTCCAAGTACACGTCCGAGACGTCCAACAACACCCATCATATCCGGTGTAGCTACAACTACATCGAATTCGAACCAGTTTTCATTCTGGATCTTCGGAATGAGTTCATCTCCACCTACGTAATCTGCTCCGGCAGCTTTAGCTTCTTCAGCTTTAGCGTCCTTAGCAAATACAAGGATACGAACCTTTTTACCAGTTCCGTGTGGAAGAACTACAGCGCCACGGATCTGCTGATCTGCATGACGTCCGTCACATCCTGTTCTGATATGAGCTTCGATTGTTTCATCAAATTTAGCTGTCGCGCTCTTCTTAACAAGTGCGATCGCTTCATCTCTATCATAGAGAGTTGCTCTGTCGATTAACTTTGCAGCTTCTACGTATTTCTTTCCTCTTTTCATTCTAAATACCTCCTAGTGGTGATTACGGGAATTCCCTCCCACGTATTTTTTCAGTTTCCTTACATTCTGCTTATGCAGTCTGAATTAGTCCTCTACTACAGTTACACCCATGCTGCGGCATGTTCCTTCGATCATGCTCATAGCTGTTTCTACGGATGCAGCGTTCAGGTCTGGCATCTTAAGTTCTGCGATTTCCTTTACCTGAGCTTTTGTAATCTTAGCAACTTTTGTCTTGTTCGGAACACCTGAACCAGATTTAATGTTGCAGGCTTTCTTAATAAGAACTGCTGCCGGAGGAGTCTTTGTAACGAAGCTGAAACTTCTGTCACTGTAAACTGTAATTACTACAGGAATGATCAGATCTCCCTGATCAGCTGTCTTTGCGTTGAACTGTTTTGTAAATTCAACGATATTTACACCGTGCTGTCCAAGAGCAGGACCAACCGGTGGTGCCGGAGTAGCCTTTCCAGCTGGAATCTGTAATTTGATATAACCTGAAACTTTTTTTGCCATTTTAAAGTACCTCCTTGTGGTATTTGCGGGGATTTCCCTCCCACGTGTTCATTATGCACTGCGCATAAAGTTACATTTTTTTGACTTCTGCGAAACTGATTTCTACCGGCGTTTCGCGGCCGAATAAATCAACATTGATCGTCAGGCTCTGTTTAGCCATATTGATAGTCTGAATCATGCCGACTGTTCCTTCCCAGGCTCCGCCTGTTACTGTCACAGTATCTCCTTCTTCAAAATCTACCACGATGTCTTCTTTCTGGATACCAAGTGGTGCCATCTCTTCATCTGTAAGCGGAACCGGTTTGGATCCAGGACCTACAAATCCTGTAACACCTCTTGTGTTTCGTACCACATACCAGGTATCATCGTTCATGATCATGTGGATCAGAACATATCCCGGAAACATCTTTTTCTGAGACGCTTTCTGTACGCCGTTCTTCAATTCGACAACTTCCTGCATCGGAACACGGACCTCAAGGATCTCATCTTCCAGATGGCGGTTCTCGATCGTTTTGTCAATGTTGGCCTTTACCTTGTTCTCATACCCTGAATAGGTATGCACAACATACCATTTTGCTTCTGCCATAAACTCACCTTTCCTGCATTACCATTTATCAGTATCTTATCTAACTAATAAATCTACCCCGAATTTTACCAGGATATCACAGATCGTGATAATCGCTCCTAAGATAACGGAAACAACTACGACCGCAGCTGTCTGTTTGGTAAGTGTGGTTTTGTCTGGCCAGATAATCTTATTAAACTCAGCTTTCAGACCTTTGAAGAAAGGAGTTTTCTTCTCTTTTGTCTTCGCTTTGTCTTTAGATTCGCCCATAACATTCACTTCCCTTCAACGACTATTTCGTCTCTTTGTGTAATGTGTGTGATTTGCAGAATCTACAGTATTTCTTTGTTTCCATGCGTTCCGGATGAGACTTCTTATCCTTTGTCATGTTGTAGTTACGATGCTTGCATTCTGTACATTCCAGTGTAATTCTTGTACGCACAACTTCCACCTCGCTTTTTATGTTCTAATTTTTAGTTGCATGACAGCTTGCGAGGCTGTCGTGAAAGCTTCACGCCTGAAACTTTCTTTGTTAAAAATAGGCATAAAAAAAAGACCTATACTTCCATTCGCTAGGTTAGTGTACCATACCGAAAGTATAAAGTCAAGAAATTAAATAATTTTTTACGAAAGCCTTCGGACTGTCCAGGTGCATCCGGAATCTGCTCTCATCCAGGCATATTCCCGGCACACAGGCTAAAATTTCAGCCGCAGAATGAAATCCGCGGCTGAAAATTTTTATTTATCTGTCACTTTTTCCAATGTGATATTCTACCTTCATACCACGCATGATAGTTCTTGATGCGATATCCACAAAGTTAAATCCAAATGCAATTGCAACACAGGTTGCAAAAAGTGTGATCGTCTGTTCCAGAAGCATATGCATATTCCCACTTACGCATGCGTACATTACATAGTACAGATTCGGTCCAGGAATCAGCGGGAATACAGACGCTGTCAGGAAAATTGTTGATGGAGCTTTATTTATCCGCGACATGACAAATGCATAGAATGCAACGAATGTCGCCGCAATTATAGTTGCAAGGAAGTTACTTGGACGCGCCTCATAAACAAGTGCATAAATCAGCCATGTAAAAAATGCTCCGATTCCGCAGTAAACCACCTGCATACCCCGGATCTTAAACCACAGTGCAAATCCCACGCAGGCTGCGGTACAGGAAATCAGCTGTACGATCAGATTCGGGGTAAGGATAAATCCTTCCGCCTCTACACCGCCAAAAAGAATCATCGGTATCGCCGTACCAAATGCGATTCCGGAAGCACCAAGCATAGAATTCATGATATTGATCGATCCGGAGATAAAGTCTTTCTGAAGCAGATCACGGATTCCATTTGTCGTACTCAGTCCACTGATCAGGAGCATGACAATTCCGATCATGATACGCTCCTCATGATCCGCAAATCCAAATTTAACAGATAACAGAATGATCATCTCTGCAATAAACGATAAGATCAGGTTATATGCCAGCAGGTTCTTCTCACGTTCGGCCAGCCAGTTCCCTGCTGCAACGATCACAATTGATACGATCACCGCAATGATCGCATCCCTTATATTACATCCAAAGAATACCGCGAATCCGGTACCACCTAAAATACCGGCTGCATAATGGGTGTACCACTTCTGTTCCGGTCTTCCCATCACCTCTTCAAACTGTCTTCTCATTTCTTTTGCATCCGGCTTTTCTTTACAGACTTTACGGCACAGATTATTCAGATAATCCAGCTTGTCAAAGTCACATTCCCCTATTTCTACCAGTCGGATCTGTGTAATAATCTGCCCTTCCGGTGTCTCTGCCGTAATCTGGATATTGCTTGGTATAACAAAAATATCATACTTTACAAATCCATAACTTCTGCAAATACGGTACAGACTGTCCTGCAGACGGAAGTTCTCTGCTCCACATCTAATCATAGCTTCCCCAATGTCCAGGATCCCCTGTACAATTCTCTCGTAATCGTATTTCACATTCATTTTCCTTTTCCCAAAACCTCTCTCTTTTGTTCTTCTTACAAAGCCAGTTGTTCCGCCCTCCCGAACACTTCAGCCATACGAAGTAATGATATCATGATGTATCAAAAAGTCAACTAAATTCGGAGAATTTCTTCTAATATGTTATTTTTCTCCAGCCTTTTTCAGTCCTTCTTCTTCCCGGAATGCTCCTGGTGTCATCCCATACATTTTCTTAAATATTCTTACAAAATAACTTGTATTATCTATTCCCACATCTGCGGCAACCCGAATAACCGTATCATTCGTCTTACACAATAATTCTTTTGCCCTCTCCAGCCTGTAATCGATCAAATATTTCACCGGAGTCGTCCCTATTCCACGCTTAAAGCATCGAAGGGCTTCACTTTTACTAATATTCGCTTCCGCTGCCAGCCTTTCCAAAGAAATTCGTTCTTTATAATGGTTTTCTATAAACTGCATCATCTCTCTGAGCCGCGACTGTAAAAGGAGATTCTTATTCCGGGACTCTCTCTGTACAATATCCGGAACTTCTTCAAACAATTCATCCCATAATCTGCTGATCTTGTTCTGTATAATCAGTTCTTTTCTAAGCATTTCCTTTCCGGCATCTTTGTATATCTCATCCAGCAGACTTAATATACCACTATTTTTTTCTTTTTCCAAAATCACATATTCTTTACCATATGTAATTACAGGACTAACATATTTTTGATAAATTGCACTTTCCCGCGCAGCAAGCAGCTCTGGAGCGTGCAGGATATTTGGCATAAGCGCACCCCCCGGTGTTTCAAAGCGGTGGATCACTCTGCTGTTTATAAAAATCCCCTCCCCCGCTTCAAGGATAATCTTTTCATTTCCAATCCTGCAGATTACTTTTCCAGATTCAACCCATGCCCATTCAATCTCATTATGCCAGTGCCATTCAACATAACCCTGACCAATTTCATCGATATCATCCAGATAATATTCAAAAGGAAACTCCGGCGTTCCGTGTTCACGTATTTCCCTCAGTGTTTCATCTGTTATTATCTCTGTTATTTGCATTTTCATTATACCTTTTGTGTTTTGAAGATATTGTACTATATTTTTGCGATATTCGTCAAGACATCCACCCCTCCAATATGATATAGTGCTATTTTGAAAGGAGCTTTTAAGAAATGAAAAAAAACACAAATTGTATGCAGACCATCTACGCTTGTTTTATTGGTTACATCGTTCAGGCTATCGTAAATAATTTTGTTCCTCTTCTTTTTGTCACTTTCCAAAATAATTACCATATTTCACTAGAACGAATTACCTTTTTGATCACACTCAACTTTATCATTCAGCTGTTTGTCGATCTTCTATCCGCATTCTTCATCGACAGGATCGGATACCGCATTTCGATTTTAATTGCGCATATCCTTTCTGCGGCAGGACTGATATTACTCACCGTTCTTCCGGAAGTTTTTCCCTCCCCTTATACCGGACTTGTAATCGCAGTTATCATTTATGCGATCGGCGGTGGACTTCTCGAAGTACTGGTAAGCCCGATCATTGAAGCCTGCCCTACTGATAACAAAGAAAAAGCAATGAGTCTCCTGCATTCCTTTTACTGTTGGGGGCATGTGGGCGTTGTTCTGTTATCAACCGCATTTTTCTGGTTTTTCGGAATATCGCACTGGAAAATCCTCGCACTTATGTGGGCTGTCATCCCAATATTTAACACTTTCCTCTTCAGAAGTGCACCAATCTACTCCCTTCATAAAGAAGGTGAACAGGGACTTTCTCTCAGAGAATTGTGCACATCTAAAATCTTCTGGATGTTAATGCTTATGATGACCTGTGCCGGTGCCAGCGAACAGGCAGTCAGCCAATGGGCATCCACTTTTGCCGAGACAAGCCTGCACATTTCCAAAACACTCGGCGATCTTGCCGGTCCTCTTACCTTTGCAGCCTGCATGGGGGCTTCCCGGCTGCTTTACGGGAAATACGGAGACAGGATCCGGCTGGATCTGTTCATGAGAGGAAGCTGCATTCTTTGCATCCTTTCCTATTTATGTATTTCCATCCTTCCATTTCCTGCGCTGAACCTTTTTGGATGTGCGCTTTGCGGATTCTCCGTTGGAATTATGTGGCCGGGACTTTTCAGCACCGCATCCGTCTCTATTCCACGTGGTGGCACAACAATGTTTGCCCTCCTTGCACTTGCCGGAGATCTGGGATGTTCCGGTGGTCCGACGCTTGCAGGTCTGGTATCTTCCTACGCCGGCGGCAGTCTGAAAACCGGAATTTTCGCAGCCATTATTTTTCCGGTCGTCCTGCTCCTTGGTCTGATAAAATCAAAAAAATCTGAATAAAAAGATGAGCGCCTTTTACAGCACTCATCTTCCCCACTACTTCAACAATTTTTCTTCCCAGTCTTTTTCTTTAAACCCGGTCAGTACAAATCCGTCCCCAACTACAAACGGTCTTTTCACCAACATACCATCTGTCGCCAGCAGCTTTATCTGCTCATCTTCCGTCATCGTCGGAAGCTTGTCTTTCAGCTGCATCTGCTTATAAAGCATCCCACTTGTATTAAAAAACTTTTTCAGCGGGACCCCACTCATCGCATGCCATTCCTTCAGCTCTTCATAGGTTGGATTTTCCTCCACGATTGCCCGTTCCTCAAATGCAATTTCATGCGCCTTCAGCCATTTCAGCGCCTTCTGACAGGTGCTGCATTTTCTGTATACCAATACTTTCATCTATCTGATCCACTCCTTTTTTATTCTCCAAAGTCCTGCTTGTACATCCCTTACAAGCTCTGTATTTCCATGTAACAATTCTTCATGATACCGTGTCAGACGTTGCCAGCTTTTCAGGATCTGCTGCTTCTGTAACGGATAAAAATTACTCAACACCGCATCCATCTCTTTGATCCCATACATCTCCAGCTGCTTCTGGAACTGCTTCTCATCTTTTTCATCTTCCCCAATATATTTGAGACAGAGAATCTTATTCCAGTCATACATATCAAAAAGCAGAACTTCATCCAATGGTACTTCCAGTGTCAGGAAGTTGCCGCCCATCGACTGATCCACATTATAGGCTTCACGGAATGCCCAGTACGGATACTCCGCACCATCCGGCTTCTTCACATATTTCTCCATCTCACGCACAAACCAGGAATAGGCTGTTGTGAAAATCTTTGCACTCTCCTGATATTTTTTCCGCACATACGCCTCTTTGGAATAGCACACGCCATTCCGCTCAATTGCTTCGATTACCGGGTCTGCCTGTGATGCATATAAGGTTATTGTATTACATTTTTCACCCATTCTCTTCGCACCTCCCAGATGTTTCCATAACATCCATCACTTCCGATCTGGATGTCATCATCAAAAAGCCTCTTCCAGCTCTCCCGGATCTCCCGTTTGATCTCCGGATAGAACTGCGACATATACGCCTGCGTGTCGCTGACTCCATAGGCTTCCAGAAGCTCTTTGTGCCGCTTTTCATCCGCCTTGTCTGCCGGAATATAGGAATAGTTGAGGATCATTCCCCATTTTGTGAAATTCACTCTGGTAATCAGGGATTCTTCGATCTCCAGTTCCAGGATCACTCTTCCTTTTTCCGGAAGCATCGTTGCATCCTGCCTGAAGGATACCCATACCGGAAATTCCACATCCGCCGGTTTGTTCCCGTAGTCCGGTCCGTTCTTGACCAGCCATTCATAAGTATCCAGAACCAGCTCCGAATGTTCTTTGAGATCCTTTATGATATACTCTCGCTTTACCGTATATCGTCCGGTCTCCTGAAGAACTTTCCAGACATTTTCATGCTGCTTTGACCACACTGTAATCTTTGCCATTCCATCACCTCACTAATGGTAAAATATAAGTACTCCAAAGATAACTAACCGGCATCACCATACTTACATTTACTATAACACCGATTGGCATCTTTTGTCCTCTTTTCCCTTTATTCTCTCATTACTTCGTATCAAATCTGGTCACTGCCATGTGGATAAGATATGGAATAAGGATTACCGGAATCGCCAGATACGCCAGCACACTATACGCCTTCTGGATCAGTGTCAGAAGTCCGAACTGTGCGATTCCAAAATCTACAACACAGCAGATAAATGCTGCCACAAGAATCATGGAGGAAGCTGCGGATTTCTTATTATTCATAGCTCTGATCCTTTCTGACTCTTTCTTTCAGTTTCTGCATTGCATCTTCCAGCATTTCCCGGGTTACCTTATATGGGTAATGTGCTACATCCGACATTTTCGGAATATGTCCCATACTTTCTTTCCATTCATCCTCTGTAATCTCAATTTCTTTCAAGGACACCGGAAGACCTATCTCGCGATTCAGCTGATATATTTTCTCAAATTCTTCTTCCTGTCCATCTACAAGAAGTGCCAGAAGCACACCAAATCCAACTACTTCCCCGTGCAGATGCCGCTGCTCGATCACCGGATACTTCGTCAGAGCATAAAAAATTGCATGTGCAAGTCCACTGTTATAATCCGGTGTAAAATCTTTTGTAAGGAAAATGGATGCAATTCCGGTTGTCACAACGATCGCCAGAACCACCTGCTCTACATCGTATGTACACAGTCCCTTTTTATGGTCTGCAAATGCCTTCGGCCCATATTCCAGAAGCGGATTCCTGCACATCAGACTGACTGCTACACCAAGTGAGGTAAAATGTTCCAGTCTTTCATCCCTTGATGAGATTGTTGCTTCATAGTATTTTGCATAGGTATCACCAATTCCTGCCCACATATACTGACTCGGTGCTTTTGCTATGATTTCTGTATCGATAAATGCATGCATGACCGGACGCACGAAGAAATTCGGTTTCAGAAATGTACCATCCTCGTTATACATGATCGACACCGATGTACATGCCGAACAGTTGGATGCGATTGTCGGGAAGCTGAACACCGGCTTATCATCTGTGATACACAGACATTTTACCGTATCCAGTGCTTTGCCCCCTCCTACTCCAAATACCATATCTGCTTTCTGATAAACCGACATCCGGCGAAGCTTTTCTACCGTCTGATAGGTACAGTCTTTCCCATAAAGTTCTTTTCCAATAATTTCCAGATTCGTCTGGTCGACCGCCGCTTTGATCTTATCAAAAGCCGCATCAAGTGCCCTTTTTCCGCCGATCACAAGTACCGTTTTTCCATAAGATTCACAGACCGGTCCGATTTTATCGTAAATTGCATCTCCGATGGAATAATTCGGGAGATGCACCTCGTAATTTTCTAATTTCATAGTCTTTCTCTTTTCCTGGTTTTATGTCTTTTTCCTAAAAAACAATCATTCAGCCGGAAATCCTGACAGAATATCCTGGTAGCTTCTCTTACATATTTTCATATCCAAAAAGCCGGTCCGAATCCTAAAATTCGCACCGACTCTGGTCTCTTTCATTAATTCTGATTAGATATCTAAAAGATCACTGTATACTTTCAGTGCTCCGTCAGTGTCATGTGCAAGAACACGTTTTGCAAGGACTTTACCAAGCTGAACACCTTCCTGGTCGAAGCTGTTTAAGTTCCATACGAATCCCTGGAACATGATCTTGTTCTCGAAGTGAGCAAGTAATGCACCCAGAGATGCAGGTGTAAGTTCTTCACCTGTGATGATGCTGGAAGGACGTCCGCCCTTGAAGTTCTTGTTCAGGTTCTCATCTTCTTTACCGCATGCAAATGCTACGATCTGAGCAGCAACGTTTGCACAGAGTTTCTGCTGGCTTGTGCTGTTCTCGATATCTACGTCTACACCAAGCTGGCTCTTCTTAAAGCCGATGAACTGAAGCGGAACGATGTCAGTTCCCTGATGTAATAACTGATAGAAGGAATGCTGTCCGTTTGTACCTGGTTCACCGAAGATAACAGGTCCTGTTACATAGTCTACAGGTTCACCGAAACGGTTTACGGATTTACCATTGGATTCCATATCACACTGCTGTAAGTGTGCAGGGAAACGGCTTAATGCCTGAGAGTATGGGAGAACTGCTGTAGCAGGATATCCCTGTACGTTTCTCTCATAAACACCGATCAGTGCATCCAGCATATCCGGGTTCTCAAGGATATTTTTATTTGTAGCAAGCTTGTCCTCGGCAGCAGCTCCATCGAGGATCTGTGCAAATACTTCAGGACCGAAAGCAAGAGAAAGGATCGCACCGCCTACACCGGAAACGGAATACAGCACCGCCAACTGCAGATGTGGAAGAATAACGTCCGCCGATATAGTCATCCATAAAGATTGCTGTAAGATAATCTTCGCTCTTTGCCAGAGGTGATGTCTCGCTTGTTACGGCAAGCATATGTTTGGATGGGTTTAATCCTGCTTTAACCAGAGCATTCTTTACGAAGGCTTCATTTGTCAGTGTTTCAAGAGTTGTACCGGATTTGGACACAACGATGAACAGAGCATGAGCAAGGTCTACGGAAGCAAGAACAGCAGCTGCGTCATCAGGATCTACGTTGCTGATAAATTTAGCTTCCATCTTGGATGTGTTGTTTGCTTTAGCCCAATTCTCAAGAGCAATATATAATGCACGAGGACCTAAATCACTTCCACCGATACCGATCTGTACAACAGTTGTGAATTTCTCGCCGTTTTCGTTAGTAATCTCACCTGCGTGAACTTTATTTGCGAAGTCTGCGGCTTTCTTCTGCTGTGCAACGTAGAATTCACGTTTGTTGACACCATCAACTACTACGTCTTCGCCAAGCTGTGTACGTGCAAGGTGATGAAGAACCATACGTTTCTCTCCTGTGTTGATCACAGCACCGTTGTATAATTCCTGGAATTTGTCAATAAGCTCAGCCTCATCTGCCAGTTTTGCAAGTGCATCCAGAACTGTTTCATCAACCTGTTTTGCAGCGTAGTTGTAAGTTAAGCCGGCTGCCATCGGTGTGCTGTATTTCTTTACACGTTCAGCACCTTTCTCGCCTGCCATGGCATCTGCAATATTTACATGACCTTTCAGTTCGGCAAGCTTGCTGTAGGAAGCAAGAGTGTCGAGATTTTTCCATGTTGCCATAATAATATTCCTCCTTTAAGTGACTGCAGCTGTATGGCCGCAGTTATTAACTATAATTATACTGAATAATTGTTCTAATTTCAATGCGCGAATGTATGTGATTCAGAGATATTTCGGCACTGCTGCGCGAAAATTTTGTGAATATTTCTCTGTCCCGCTTTCGTTACTGTGAACGGAGTGAACAGTAACCCGCTTTCCTGACAGCACAACTGTAAAATCAGTATATATTTGCAATAAGACCGGCAAAATGATATTATGTATAAAGTTACAGGCAGACAGTAATTTTACAGGGAGATAATTAAAAATGGAATTTTGGGATATTTATGATGAAAATAAGAAACCGACAGGACGCACAATGAAAAGAAATGACTGGTGTCTGAAGGACGGGGAGTATCACCTGACCGTACTTGGTGTCGTCGGCAGACCGGATGGTACATTCTTGATTACCAAACGTGTGATGACCAAGGCATGGGCTCCCGGCTGGTGGGAAGTATCAGGGGGTGCAGCCCAGGCAGGTGAGGAATCCTGCGAGGCTGTCCTTCGTGAAGTAAAAGAAGAAACAGGACTGGATGTACGAAATGCGGAAGGCGGATATCTGTTTACTTATAAGAGAGAGAATCCGGGTGAGGGAGATAACTACTTCGTGGATGTGTACCGTTTTGTCATGGATATTGATGAGAGTGACCTGCACCTGCAGACAGAGGAAACAGACGGATATATGTTTGCCACTGTTGATGAGATCAAAGCCTTTGCAGCAGAAGGGAAATTCTTGCATTATGACAGTATAAAAAAGGCGTTTGAGATGTAAGGTATGGGTATAACAGAGTAACAACAGTAATGGAAGCACAAAATAAAAACCATCATACAGGAATGATTTGACCTGTATGGTGGCTTTTTTGGCAATTGCAGAAAGCCTTTTTCAGACACGCTCTAAGATTATTTCATGGCGTTTCTGATTGCAGCCAGCAGTTCGTCATATTCTTCGTATGCCGGGATCTCCGGATAATCTGCCTTGATCTTGTCTGTACTGCGGAAGAGAAATCCTGCCTTGCTTGCCTGGATCATACCCAGGTCATTGTAGGAATCACCGCTTGCAATGGTATCGAATCCGATAGACTGTAAAGCTTTTACAGTAGTTAACTTGGATTGTTCCACTCTCATCTTAAAGCCTGTGATCTCACCGTTGTCTGCAACTTCAAGAGTGTTGCAGAATAAGGTAGGTCTGCCAAGCTTCTCCATGAGCGGTGCTGCAAACTGTGTGAAAGTATCGCTGATCAGAATTACCTGAGAGAAAGAACGAAGTTCATCCAGGAATTCCTTTGCGCCCGGAAGCGGATCAATTTTTGCAATCACATCCTGGATCTCTTTCAGTCCAAGACCATGCTCTTTCAGAATACCAAGTCTCCAGTTCATCAGCTTATCATAGTCCGGCTCATCACGTGTGGTTTTTTTCAGCTCCGGGATTCCGCTTGCTTCTGCAAATGCGATCCAGATTTCAGGTACCAGTACGCCCTCTACGTCAAGACATGTAATATACATAATAGAAATCCTCCTTTGTGTAAAACCTCTTTATTTTTGAAAATCCTTTAATGCTTTATTTAGTGAAATCATTCTAACATATTCTGAGAGTCCTTGCAAATTTAATTTTTGGTTACTGTTCACTGGTAATATCCCGCGAGGTGTTTTTTGTGAGCGAAGGTCACCTACAGAACCTGCCACTGGCAGCTTCTTACGGATGCTTGGCAACAGAAAACCCGAGATATACCGCGCGAATTTATGCGATTAGCATAAATTAAGTTTGC
>ERZ791840.719-NODE-719-length-20313-cov-2.514661_pt1 | contig 20313 bp, 10 predicted proteins | sample MGYA00510291_ERZ791840 | MGnify/ENA primary metagenome ERZ791840 (study PRJEB30046, sample SAMN00715256) | human gut metagenome | study: EMG produced TPA metagenomics assembly of the A metagenome-wide association study of gut microbiota in type 2... | reverse complement strand
CTTCCAAGCTGAGGGTCGCGGGTTTGAGCCCCGTCTTCCGCTCTCCAAAGAGAATCTGAGAAATTAGATTCTCTTTTTTTGTTTTATTTTAGACCGCTAAGCTTATGAAAAATTCTCCGGTACAATCGCATGTACTCCGACTAGCACATCCCCCTACCCCCACTGTCCACATCGGGATTATAGGACTGGGCAATCGAGGATTGCTCACCTTACAACGTTATCTGCAAATTGAAGGAGTAGAAATCAAAGCTCTTTGTGAAATAAGAGAAGGAAATCTAAGTAAGGCCCAACAACTATTAAAAGAAGCCGACCGTTCCGAAGCCACCGGATATACCGGAGTGGAGGGATGGAAGAAGATGTGCGAATCGGATGAAGTAGATTTAATATTCATCTGCACCGACTGGTTAATGCATACTCCAATGGCAACTTTCGCAATGGAATGCAATAAACATGTAGCTATTGAAGTTCCGGCTGCTATGAGCGTGGAAGAATGTTGGCAATTGGTAGACACTGCAGAAAAAACCAGGCGACACTGCATCATGCTCGAAAATTGTTGTTATGATCCCTTTGCACTAATGACTCTCAACATGGCCCAACGAGGATTGTTCGGAGAAATCATGCATGTAGAAGGAGCCTACATTCACGATCTTCGTTCAATGTACTTTGCCGAAGAGAGCGAAGGCGGTTACCACAATCACTGGGGAAAAAGATACAGTATCGAACATACAGGCAATCCCTACCCCACCCACGGACTGGGACCTGCATGTCAGATTCTCAACATCCACCGCAATGACAGAATGGAATATCTCGTGTCCATGTCTACTCATCAGGCAGGAATGAGCGAGTATGCCCGCAGACTATTCGGCGAATATTCACCGGAAGCCCACCAGAAATATCAATTGGGAGACGTAAACACCACTCTTATCCACACGCTCAAAGGGAAGACAATCATGCTTCAATACGACATATCCACCCCACGTCCTTACAGCCGCCTTCAAACAGTATGCGGCACACTGGGATTCGCCCAAAAATACCCTGTCCCCTGTATCGCCCTAGATCCTAATGGAGACACTCCACTTGAAGGAGAACTGCTAGAAAAAATGATGGCACGCTATAAACATCCTTTTAGCGCAACCATTGGCGAAGAAGCACATCGCAGAGGCCTACCCAATGAAATGAATTATGTTATGGATTACCGCCTTATTCATTGTCTGCGCAACGGGCTTCCACTGGATATGGATGTATACGATGCAGCCGAATGGTCGTGTATCACCGAATTAAGCGAGAAGTCGGTATTGAACGGAAGTATTCCTGTAGAAATACCGGATTTCACCAGAGGTGTCTGGGAAAAACACAAACATTAGATTTTACCTATTTACCCCAATTAAACTATAAAAACACATGAGAACATTCCTATCATTAAAGACATGCTTACTATCTGCACTTTTACTTTGTGCAAACAGCATTTCGGCAAGCAAGATTATTTCCGTATCCGATTTCGGTTTGAAACCCGACAGCCGTATCAACGCAGTGCCATTTATACAAAAGGCAATCGATGCTTGCAAGCAATATCCAGGTTCCACACTTGTCTTTCCAAAAGGAAGATATGACTTCTGGGCACAACATGCTATCGAAAAAGATTATCACGAAACGAACACCTACGATGTTAATCCCAAAATTCTCGCCGTGCTATTGGAGCAGATCAATGATCTGACGATTGACGGTAATGGTTCTGAGTTTATTATGCATGGCCGGATGCAGCCATTCACTTTGGATCATTGCCGGAACATTACCTTAAAGAACTTCTCCGTCGATTGGGAAATCCCATTAACTGCGCAAGGTATTGTCACTCAATCTACCTCCGGATACCTTGAGATCGAAATCGACTCCCACCAATATCCTTATATCATAGAAAACAAACGACTGACTTTTGTCGGTGAAGGATGGAAAAGCAGTCTTTGGGCGATCATGCAGTTTGATCCCGACACCCATCTCGTCCTGCCAAATACAGGTGACAACTTAGGCTGGCGCTCATACGATGCAACAGAAGTAAAACCTGGATTAATACGCTTATCCGATCCTAAAAAGGAGGCTGATAAATTCTTCCCTGCGCCGGGTACGGTCCTTGTGTTACGACACAGCACCAGAGACCACGCCGGTATCTTCATTTACCACAGCATGGACACAAAACTAGAAAACGTAAAACTATTCCATACCTGCGGACTGGGAATTCTGTCACAGTATAGCAAGAATATATCTTTCAATGATGTACATATCATCCCTAACACTTCCAAGAAACGTGTGCTGAGCGGACATGACGACGGTTTCCACTTCATGGGATGCAGCGGATTACTCAAGATTGAGAACTGCAGTTGGGCAGGATTGATGGATGATCCTATTAACATCCATGGAACATGTTCCCGTATTATGGAAGTTCTTTCTCCTACCCGTATCAAATGCAAATTCATGCAGGACATGAGTGAAGGGATGGAATGGGGACGTCCGGACGAAACAATCGGATTTATAGAGCATAAAACCATGCGTACCGTAGCTACTGGTAAAATGAATAAATTTGAAGCACTAAATAAAGCTGAATTTATCATCGAATTATCAGCACCACTTCCAGCCGGAGTGGAAGCCGGATATGTAATAGAGAATCTGACCTGCACACCTGATGCAGAAATACGCAACTGCCATTTCGGAAGTTGCCGGGCACGTGGTCTGCTTGTATCTACTCCCGGCAAGGTTATTATTGAGAACAATGTATTCGAATCCAGCGGCTCTGCCATTCTGATTGCCGGAGACGCAAATGCATGGTACGAGTCAGGAGCTGTCAGAGACGTGCTGATACGTAACAATGATTTCCGTTATCCTTGCAATTCTTCGATTTATCAGTTCTGTGAAGCCGTGATCAGCATTGATCCGGAAATTCCGACATCGGAACAGAAGTACCCCTATCATCGCAATATCCGCATTGTGGATAATACCTTCCACCTATTTGATTATCCGATTCTCTTCGCACGGTCGGTAGACGGACTCACCTTCTCCTCCAATACACTCATACGTGATACGACTTACCAGCCTTATCACTATCGTAAAGAAGGTATTACGCTGGAAGCATGTAAATCTGTGGTTATTTCAAACAATAAGATTGAAGGGGATGTATTAGGACGTACTGTTAAAATTGAAAATATGAAACCTTCGGATGTCAAGATTAGCAAGAACCCTTTCTTTAAACTGAAAAAATAAAAAACACCATATAGGCAATTAAACGTATTCAGGCTCAAGCATGAGCATGAATACGTTTGAGTCTTTATCCCATAAATACAACAAATAAAGGAAGGTTCTCTTTGATGAACTTCAATGCTAAGGTAATCTGCCGTTCTATTGCTTTTTCACTGACTGCACAACGTTCCGCGATTTCCCGATTAGATAGATGCTCTTCGCGGCTCATTCTAAAGATCTGCTGCCGTCTGGCCGGAAGTTGCGAAATCAATTTATCAATATAGTTCTTCAAATCAGCAGCATCCAATTCCTCTTCTATATCATAAGAATTTTCAAGTCCTTTCAGAACTGTCATTTTAAAATTCAGCTCATTAAAATGTCTACGCGAATAATTGAATATAATATTACGGGTAATCATAAAAAGCAACCCATCAAAATTCTTGGTAATATCAAGAAACTCTTTGGACTCCCAAACTTTCACAAAAACATCCTGAACTACTTCTGAAATCACGGAAGATGAAGTGACATAAAGTCGTGCAAAGTTATAAACCTTCAGCCAATAAAGGTCATACAGCAAAGAAAATGCAGCCGCATCTCCCGCTTTTACCTTTTCCAGAATTATTGTCTCCTCCATCTCTTTTCAATTGTGTTACAAAAATAAAGAAATAACCATTAACCACAACATTTTTTTTGATTTTTATTTATAATAAAGTTACCTTTTTTCCTTTAATAATGTCTTCAAAATCTATTCTAATTATTAAATTCAACTAAGTTCTGTTAGAACTAAGATAAAAAAATGACTTTTCGAAAAAAAAACTTCTTTTTGGTTAGTGGTTAATTTATTGAATATTAGCTCATTGTGATTTTAATGATAGTTTTTCTATTTTTTTTATCGAAGGGATGTGGGGGTAGACTTAACTCAAGTGTATTTATAATATACGAGTAATAATAAATAGAATAATAACAAAGTAAGATAGGATGGATAAAGATACAAAGATGAGTTTGATTAAAGATTTGCTGGCAGGACGGCTGACTAAAAAGCAGCGAAGAAGCTATGCTGACCTGGAATCAGTGGATAGAGAACTTAAAATACAATGGAATGAATCAGAAAATAAAGCTATAGATTTTAAAATAAAAGAACAGATATGGGAAAGAGTAAAAGCAAGATGTGTAGATAGGAAAAGAAACAAAGTTCTAACAGAACTAAGATGGTATTTTGCCGTAGCTTCACTCGCTCTTTTACTAACAATAGGAGGATTTTGGATGAATTCAGTCAGAGATAATATTAACGACGAATTTATAATGGTGATAGCACAACAAAACCAAATGCACGTTTTACCGGACAGTACAAAAGTATGGATGGAATCAGGTAGTTCCATTAAATACACAAAAGCCTTTAACAAAAAAAGAGAAGTATGGCTAGAAGGCAACTCATTTTTTGAAGTATATAAACATGAAGGCAGTTTCTTCCAAGTACATATTAATAAAGCTTTTATAGAAGTAAAGGGAACCTGTTTTCAAATCAAGCAAACTAATGCTGAAAAAAATGAAATCACGCTGTTTCATGGTAAAATAGAATTTAATGTAGAATCTACAGGAGAGAAAATTATCATGTCTCCATCGCAAAAGGTAATGTATAATCCAAACAATGCACAAACATTAGTTGAGAATGTAATGGATATCAATTGGAAGGACGGAAGATACAACTTCAAAGAAACCCCATTACCCCAGCTCATTTCAATTGTAAATCAAATATACCAATCAAATATAATTCTAGAAGGAAAGTTTACTAAACAATCTTCATTCACAGGTAGCATCCGTTATGATGAAACATTGGATGACGTAATAGAGAAGCTTTGTTTCAGCCTTAACCTCACATACAAAAAACAGAATAGTAAAATAGTAATATATAATTAACCATATTTCTAATAATTAACCCAATATTTAACCTCACAACAAGTTAAATCATGAAAAAAAATCACAGTTGTTACCGGAGGCGATATCTGAAGCATATCGCACTCGTTTTGCTCTTTTACCCCTTGTCCGCTCTTGGAGCTCAGGGACACATATCTATCAAGGGGCAATCAATCACTATTATGCAAGCTATCCAGCTTATAGAAAAAAACAGCGACTACACGTTTTTCTACAATGCAGCAGATCTCGAAGACAAACAACGGAAAGACATTAATTGTAATGGTCCTATTGACGAGATTCTGGATGAAGTTTTCAAAGACAGCGGTATTAGCTATATCGTAAAAAACAAAGAGGTTATTCTCAACGTACAAAAAACGAATAACACCCAACAAAAGAAAAAACGTACTGTAACCGGTACTATCATAGACGCAGTGGACGATAGCCCCATCATTGGAGCTAACATCACGATTAAAGGTGACAAGAACACCGGTACAATCTCGGATATTGATGGTAATTTTAGTCTTTCCATACCCGACAATAAGACGATCCTTGTCGTAACTTACATCGGATATAAAACTCGTGAAGTTCCTGTAGAAGATCTAGGGAATATCAAAATTGTACTGGAAGGAGACGATCATACCTTGAATGAAGTTGTCGTAGTCGGTTCCGGTACCCAAAAGAAGGTCAGCGTAACAGGAGCTATCACAAGTATAAAAGGTGCCAGCCTCAAACTGCCGTCATCTACCCTGTCCAACTCATTTGCCGGAAAGTTGGCGGGTGTCATCGCAAAAACAAACTCCGGAGAGCCTGGCTCCGGTGCCGAATTTTACATTCGCGGTATCGGTACTTTTGGTGGACGAGCAACTCCTCTGATTTTATTGGATGATGTAGAAATATCATCCGGTGACCTTAATTATGTGCCAGCCGAGAATATTGAAAGCTTCTCTATCCTTAAAGATGCATCTGCCACCGCTATCTATGGTTCACGCGGAGCTAACGGTGTAATGATCGTCACAACTAAAGGCGGAGAATACAATAGTAAAACATCCATCAACGTTACAGCGGAAAACTCTTTCAACTACTTAGACAAGTTCCCGGAATTTGTGGACGGAGCTACTTACATGGATATGTATAATAAAGCTTCATTAGCCAGAAACTCTTCCGCTACACCCAAATACAGTGCTACAGACATGGAACGCACGGCATCCGGAGTCAACCCATACCTATACCCCGATGTAAACTGGCAAGACGTATTGTTCAAAAACATGAGTATGCGCCAACGTGCCAACGTCAACATTTCCGGTGGTGGTTCTAAAGTTAAATATTACATGAGTTTGGATGTCAGCCATGATTCAGGCTTGCTGAACACAGGGAAAGCATATTCATGGAACAACAATATTAATATAATGAACTATACCTTCCAGAATAATATTGCTTATAAACTGACGCCGACGACAACAATCAAAATGAATATGAACGCTCAGATCCGTCAGAAAAAAAGCCCGAATGTATCAAGCGAGGATTTGTTCAAACAGATTCTGACTACTACCCCCATAGAATTTCCGGTTACTTATCCAAGTCAGGACGGGCGTATCATGTACGGCAATAACATCATCTCAGGAAGTACCTTATACACGAACCCCTATGCCAGGATGATGACATCCTTTGCCGAAACGAACGAAAATACACTTAACACAGTTATCAAGATAGACCAGGATTTGGATTTTATCACTAAAGGGCTTAAAATTAATGCTTTTGTAAATTTCAAAACCTGGTCAAGTTCTTACTTTGATCGTAGCATTGCCCCTTATTATTATCGCATAAAAAGCGGAAGCTACGATGAAACCGACCTGGAAAATACGAATTATGAATTGGAACTGCTAAATTCGAATGGCAGCGATTATATCAGTCAGTCGGCTATCGGAAAGTCTTCCGACCAAACATTTGAATTACAGTTCAACCTAAACTACGCCCGTCAATTCGGTCTGCATAATGTAGGTGCCATGTTACTCTACAAACAACGCGAATACAGAAGCGACGTGTTACCCAACCGTAATCAAGGCCTTTCCGGACGTCTTACTTATGATTACGGACAACGCTATCTGTTTGAGTTTAACTTCGGTTACAACGGGACCGAACGTCTGGCCAAAGAAGACCGTTTCGGATTCTTCCCTGCCGTCTCTTTAGGATGGGTAATAAGCAATGAAGCTTTCTTCGAACCAATGAAAAATGTAGTGGACAATCTCAAGGTCAGAGGTTCCTACGGTCTTGTAGGTAGCGATGACCTGGCAACAGCCGGCGGAAGTTATTACCTGTATATAGACAAGATTACAAACAACGACCTGTCTTATCTGAAATGGACTTCCGGACAAAATATGGACTACCAATTAGGAGGTCCTCAGATGGCATACTACGCCATGTCCGGTTTGGGATGGGAAAAAGTAAAGAAGCTCGATATCGGTATTGATTTTACATTGTTCCGCAACTGGACATTTACCTTCGATTATTTCTACGACAAGCGTTATGACATCTTCATGAACCGTGAAGCATGGCCGCAATCACTGGCTTATCATATTGCCAAACCTTGGAGTAATATTGGTAAAATGGATAATAAGGGAGTAGAATTCAGTATTAATTATGCCAATAACTTCTCCAGAGATTTGTCTGTCAGTCTACAAGCCAACTTCACCTACAACAAAAATAAAATGGTCTATGTGGATGAACCGGAATATCCGACTATATGGAAGTCAGAAACCGGAAAACCTTATTCACGCATTACCGGCTACATAGCAGAAGGCTTATTCAAGTCACAAGAAGAAATAGATAACAGCCCTGCCCAGAATTTGGGTTCTACACCCAAGGTCGGAGATATTAAATATCGTGACCTTAACGGTGATGGTATCATTGATTCGGATGACCAGACGATGATCTCCAAATATGGAAGTACTCCACGCTTACAATACGGATTTGGCGGAACTGTCAACTACAAAAAGTTTGATTTTGGTGTCTTCTTCAGTGGCTCTGCTCTGCGTTCTATCATGACAAACGGTATTGACCCTTTCCAAGAAGGAATAGCCGTCGGTAACAGAAATGTATTAAAATATATAGCTGATAATTACTGGTCGGAAGAAAAACTGAATTGGGATGCCAAATATCCTCGTCTGGGATTACTTGCAACAGACGTTGCCAACAATACAGTGAACAGTAGTTACTGGTTGAGAAATGGTTCTTTCCTCCGATTGAAGAATGTAGAAGTAGGATATAAGATACCTTACGGACGTATTTTCGTCAGCGCAGCCAATCTATTCACCTTTAGTCCGTTTGACCTTTGGGATCCTGAACTGTCTTCTTGGAACAGTTATCCTATGCAAAAAACTGTCAATGTCGGAATTCAACTTCAGTTCTAATTTATTATGAGAAAAAATATGAAACTAACACGCATCTTTCAAAATATAAGTATAGCAGTTATTATCACTGCATTGGGCTTAACCTCATGTGATTATCTAGACGTTGTTCCACCCGAACAACCCAATATCGATGACGCAATGTCAAGCCCCACCCGAGCTTTAGGATTTCTTTATTCCTGTTATGGAGGTGTCAGTACAGACTTACCCAGTGCCTATCTGGGGGAAATAAACTCTACGACAGACGAATATGTATTACCTTATTCATGGAACACAGACGGTTATTGGGGCGCCTATGCATTTAACACTGCATCATCCACTAACCAAGACTGGCTATGGGGAACTACTTACCAATATATAGGACAATGTTATCTGTTTTTACAAAAGTTGGAAAATGCGGGAAGCGACATTGCATCTGATGCAGAAAAGGAACAATGGAGAGCCGAATGCCAATTCCTGGTAGCTTATTACCACTTCGCTACTTTAAGAAGATATGGTCCCATCCCAATTACAGACTCGTACATTCCGATGGATACCCCAACGTCAGAGTATAATGGACGTTTTCACTTTGACTATTGTGTAGACTGGATTGCGAACCAGCTGGATGAAGCCGCCAAAGTACTTCCTGCCAACCGCACCGTTACCAATGAATGGGGTCGCGCTACATCTACTATAGCTAAAGCTGTAAAAGCACGTTTATTACTTTATGCCGCATCTCCTTTATGGAACGGAAGTTTCCCCTACCCTAACTGGCAGAATGAGAATTTCGAGACTCCGGGTTACGGTAAAGCTTTGGTAAGCAATACTTATGACAAGAGCAAATGGGAAAGAGCACTTGCCGCATGTCAGGAAGCACTTACATTAGCTACAACTTCCGGTGACCGTGAACTTTACGATGACGACGAATATTACTCCCGACAATCCCTGAACTTACCTTTTGTTCCCGGAGTAGCAGACGTGGAAGATAATAAAGAATTCCTGAAAAACGTAATGAAGATGCGCTATGCCGTAAGTACACGTGAATCTGAAGGAAACAAAGAAATTATCTGGGGATTATCCAACCAGTTTGATTTTTATTCCCGTTATCCGCTTCGTATTCTGAAGAAATCGGATGGAACATGGCATGCTGGTTATAGTGGTGTATCTCCTACATTATATACGTTCGAACATTTCTATACAGCTAACGGGAAACTACCTGAAAAAGACCTTGACTTTACTCCTTCCTCTGAATGGTTTGAGTCAGCAGGTATCTCTTCACGGGAAGACATTATCAAATTGAATGTGGGTCGTGAACCTCGTTTCTATGCATGGATGGCTTTTGACGGTGGTGACTACGGAACTAAATTTGCGGCCGGTTCTCCTCTGAAACTGGAAATGAGGAATTCGGAAATGCACGGTTACAATCCGTCTCTATTTAATCGTGACCATAGTGTCACAGGGTTCCTGACACAAAAGTTTGTTGATCCGGTAACTGAATTCTATACAGCCGGCGGTTCTACAAGCGGAACAAGCGCACCTACTATCTTATTCCGCCTGGCCGAACTCTACCTAAACGTAGCAGAATGCCATGCAGCATTAGGAAATACACAGGAAGCCATTGATGCACTAAATCCTGTTCGTGAACGTGCCGGAATCCCTAAATTAACATTGGCTGATATCACAAATAATATGACAATAAAAGACTGGGTACACAATGAACGTTTTGTTGAATTATGGAACGAAGGTCACCGCTTCTTCGATGTCCGCCGTTGGGCAGAAGGAGCCAAGTACTTTGGAGCAAACAAACGGGAAGGATTGAATGCAGAAGTTCAAAGTCCCACATTCGAAGAATTTAATAAACGAACTACAGTTGATGCACCTTATGTGTGGGAAAACCGCATGTACCTGAATCCGGTATTCTACAACGAAGTATACAAAAATCCGCAAATGGTACAAGCACCCGGATATTAATTATTTTTTATTCATTCATAACAATATAGAATATATATGAAACATATATCAATAGCATTGTGTTTGTGCGGGATGATTCTGATGAATACTTCCTGCGACAATTATGACGATACCTATCCGCAGGAATATGAGAAAATACTATCACTGCAGACCACCGGTGAGCAAGCCGTAGATCTTTATAAAACAGGAGAGGCTACTAACTATTCAATAACGGTCATTAAATCCGGAAGTCAACCCACATTGACAGCTTCTGCCCATATCGGTGCAATGGATGCAGTCAATTTTGAGAAGTATATCTCCGAGAGAGGTTTGGACTATGTGGCAATGCCTGCCAATTGTTATTCGTTCAACATAGAAGAACTCGATTATTCTTCTGCTGAAACCTATAAGATCATCAATTTACAGTTGAATACCAACGAGATAGAAATCTTTGAGCAGACTCTTGAAGAGGGACAAACGTGTGTCCTTCCAATCATGCTGACCAGTACATCCGATTCCATCCTGGCGGATAAAAACACATTAGTTCTGAAACCGGAGATTATTACTCCCTCTCTTTCAGTCACTGAATCCAGTTCAGGAACCGTGACTAAATATCTGCCCCAAAGTGGAGGCACCATTGCTCTTGATTTAGGATTGCAAGTCGAAAACCAATGGAATTTCACCTGTAAAGTAGCAATTGATGAAACTACTACTACCTTAGAAGGAGCAACGTTGGTTTCGGATATCATCTCATTTGAGCCTGGAAACACATCTTCTGTTCAAGTTAATATCCCTAAGTTTACGAAGACCTCCGGAAATGTGGGTATAAAGATTCTGGAAATTAATGGAAAAGACGGTTTCGAATTCGACACGAATCCATTTATACTGGTTGCATCTGTTGAAAAATACAATCTGACAGCGGACATGCTTTCCAGTAATGCAATAGAACCGTCAGAAGGTTCCTTAGCTAATTTATTGGATGGAGATATAGGTACCTACTTCCACAGCGCGTGGAGTGTATCAATTGCCGACAAGCATTATGTTCAAGTAAAATTGCCCGTATCAACTAAGACATTCCGTTTCACCTATACAAACAGATCAAATAACGGAAATGCCGCTTTGGCATGGTTCAATTTATATACAGGAACGAATGAGAACAATTTACAACTTTACAAGCGTTTTGCGTGGGATGAAGATGGTCTCCCGTCAGGTGCTGCAGGAGTTTATGTTTCTCCCGACGTTTCAATAGACAATGCTGCCAACACCTTACGCTTTGAATGTGAAAGCAACTGGACCGGTGGTTCCTTCTTTGTATGGAGCGAATTTAGTCTGTTCATACTGTCCGAATAATAAATGAGAGACAAAGGGTGAGTCAGACTTTTGATTCACCCTTTTATACCTCATCTATCTTAAAAACTAATACAGCAAAAAAATGACAATAAAAAGATTCATTACTAACCTGTTAGCCCTTTTTACTCTATTCACAGTTTCACTGGCATGCAAGGATACCGAAAAATCGATTATAAATAGCTCCTTCAGTATCAGTGAAGAATATCTGATACAAAATCTGGATAAATCAAGTACGTCTGTCCAGATTCCAATTAACACATCTATGGAGTTAGCTCAATGGAGTGTCTCTTATGAAGCAAACTGGCTACAATGCTCAAAACAAAAGACAGCAGCAGAAGGAACTTTCCTGAGAATTACAGTGAATGAAAATACAGGCGAAACCAAAAGAACAGCCAACATAAAAGTAACATCAACTACTGCTACCTATACTATCACCGTTAATCAATATGCCAAAGGCGAAGTAATTGTTGAGGGTGACATCAAGGTTACACCAACCGGAGGCAAAGCGAGTGAGCATCAGGAGGGACAGGATATTGAAAATACATATGATGGCAAATTTTCAACTGATGGAGCTGCCCCTTTCCACACTCCGTGGGGACAATCCGCCAAATTCCCTGTCACGCTGGAATACTATTTTAAAGGAGATACGGAAATAGACTACTTAATTTATTATACACGATCCGGTAATGGAAACTTCGGAAAGGTCAAAGTATATACAACAACCAATCCTGACCGATCAGATTATACATTACAGGGAGAATATGACTTTAAAGAGCAGAATGCTCCTTCCAAAGTTTCATTTTCAGAAGGCATAAAAGCGACCGGAATCAAATTCGAAGTATTAAGCGGTCTGGGTGATTTTGTAAGCTGTGATGAAATGGAATTTTACAAAACAAATACGGATAAAACACTGGATAAACAACTTCTTACCGTATTCACCGATATAACTTGTACGGAAATAAAGAACAACGTCACCAACGAACAGATACAAGCTCTGCCAGACTATTTCGTCAGAATAGCAGAAGCGGTTCGTGACAATACATACGACAAATGGGAAAAAGAATTTCGCATTCGCAGCTATGAACCATACAGTAATATTGCTGAATGGGCGGATAAATTAATGACTAAGAAATATAGTGATCTCGACAATCCGACTGGTATATCCGTCAAGGCAGGAGACGATATCATCGTATTGGTTGGTGACACATACGGACAGAATATTTCAATGCAGTGTATTTGGGAAACAGGAACAGAATACAAGCAAACAGCTTCTTCAGGCGATGTCTATATGCTAAATCCCGGAGTCAACAAACTGACTATGAAAGGAGAAGGACAATTGTTTGTCATGTACAACACCGAACTGACTTCAAATACAGCAAAACCCATCAAAATTCACATACCACTCGGAAGTGGCACAGTGAACGGTTTCTTCGACCTGAAAGAACATAAGACAGACGAAAAATACGCTGAATTATTGAAAAAATCAACACACAAATACTTCTGCATACGCGGTGAAAAGATCATGTTCTATTTCCACCGCAACAAATTATTGGAATATGTACCCAACAACATCCTCTCAGCTATCCATCTATGGGATAACATTGTCGGCTGGCAACAAGAATTAATGGGAATTGACGATGTACGCCCATCACAAGTCAACAACCATTTATTTGCCATCTCACCGGAAGGAAGTTATATGTGGGCTTCTGACTATCAAATCGGATTTGTCTATACCTACTTAGGCAATATCTTGTTGGAAGATAATGTAATGGCAGCGGAAGATAACGCGTGGGGACCAGCTCATGAAATTGGCCATGTTCATCAGGCAGCTATTAACTGGGCCAGTTCTACCGAATCATCTAATAATCTGTTCTCTAATTTCATTATCTATAAATTAGGAAAATACAAATCGCGTGGTAACGGGTTAGGAAGCGTTGCAACCGCCCGTTATGCCAACGGGCAGGCTTGGTATAATATGGGAGACGCAACCCACCAGAACGAAGACACAGAAACGCATATGAGAATGAACTGGCAACTATGGATTTACTATCACCGATGCGAATATAAAACAGATTTCTGGCAAACACTTTTCAAACTGATGCGTGAAGTGAATATGACCGAAGGTGAAGATCCCGGGAAAAAGCAACTTGAATTTGCCAAAATGGCAAGTAAAGCCGCCAATCAGAACCTGACAGACTTTTTCGAGATGTGGGGATTCTTCGAACCTGTCAATACGACTATCGAACAGTATGGAACATACAAATACTATGTAAGTGATGCGATGATTCGGGAAGCAAAAGAATACATGGCACAATTCCCTGCCCCGAAACATGCTTTCCAATACATTGAAGACAGAAAGAAAAGTGAGTTTCCACCGAATGACTACCGCTATTCGGCAGTCGGAGATGTCGGATATTACACTCAATTCAAAGAAAATCAGAAGATAACCAAAGCTATCACGGCAGAGCTGGCAGGACGCAAGGTCTCCATCCAAAACGGAGATGAAGCTGTGGCTTTTGAACTCAGAGAGAATGATGAAAATGGAAAATTACTTTATTTTTCTACCTTCACGACTTTCGAGATTCCTTCATCTATATTGATGGTGAATGCCAAATTATATGCCGTACAAGCTGACGGAAAACGTATTCTGTTATAAGAATAATTTAACTTAACACACATTACAGATGTAGAAACGGCATCGCTCACTGTTCGGGCGATGCCGAAAATATCATTATAACATAGCGAATAGTGCGACTCTTTTTCTACCAAAAATATAGACGGGCAATGAAAATATCTACAATAATTACACTGGATTGATTAATTAATTAGTATTTTTGACACCGAAATGAAAAACCAATTAATAACCCCCAATTAAAAATTAAAAGAAAGATGAAGAAACTACTACTTAACACACTCATCGGTCTTGCATTGTTGACCTGCCAGACCAGTTTTGCTCAAAAGACAAAAGCAAAGTTCTCTCCGATTAAAGTAGAAACTCCGGCTCGTCCGGCAAATCAGCAAGATGTAATCCAACTCGTTACTCCTAAACTTGAAACAGTCCGTGTAGGCTTTATCGGATTGGGAATGCGCGGTCCCGGTGCGGTCGAACGCTGGACACATATTCCGGGAACTCAGATTGTAGCTTTATGCGATCTTCTCCCCGAACGTGTTGAAAATGCTCAAAAGATACTGGAGAAAGCCGGTCTGCCGAAAGCAGCTTCCTACGCAGGAGACGAAAAAGCATGGAAAAAGCTCTGCGAACGTGACGATATCGACGTGGTATACATAGCTACAGACTGGAAACACCATGCAGACATGGGTGTATACGCTATGGAACATGGCAAACATGTAGCCATCGAAGTACCTGCCGCTATGACACTGGATGAAATCTGGAAGCTAATCAACACTTCTGAAAAGACTCGCAAACACTGTATGCAACTGGAAAACTGCGTATATGACTTCTTTGAACTGACTTCACTCAATATGGCACAACAAGGTGTATTCGGTGAGGTACTTCACGTAGAAGGTGCTTATATACACAATCTGGAAGACTTCTGGCCGTATTACTGGAACAACTGGCGTATGGACTACAATCAGAAACATCGTGGTGATGTATATGCAACTCATGGTATGGGCCCGGCTTGCCAGGTACTCAATATTCACCGTGGCGACCGTATGAAAACTCTCGTAGCTATGGACACCAAAGCTGTGAACGGTCCGGCATACATTAAAAAGTCTACCGGAAAAGAAGTAAAAGACTTCCAGAACGGAGACCAGACCACAACCCTCATCCGTACGGAGAACGGCAAAACAATGCTGATACAGCACAATGTAATGACTCCCCGTCCTTACAGCCGTATGTACCAGGTAGTTGGAGCTGATGGCTATGCCAGCAAATATCCGATTGAGGAATACTGTCTAAGACCTACACAAGTAGACTCTAATGATGTGCCGAATCACGAAAAGCTGAACGCACACGGTTCTGTATCTGAAGATGTAAAAAAAGCATTGATGGCTAAATACAAAGATCCTATTCACAAAGAACTGGAAGAAACTGCCAAGAAAGTAGGTGGACACGGCGGTATGGATTATATCATGGACTATCGTCTGGTATACTGTCTGCGCAATGGTTTGCCACTGGACATGGACGTTTACGACCTCGCAGAATGGTGTTGTATGGCCGAACTGACCAGACTCTCCATCGAAAACGGTTCTGCTCCGGTAGAAGTTCCTGATTTCACCCGTGGCGGATGGAACAAAGTGCAAGGTTACAGACATGCTTTTGCCGAATAAGCCATTATACCTTATTAATATATAAACTTACGGATAGCCAGACTGGGAAAAAGTCAGGTTATCCGTAAGTTCATGTTCGGCACTTTACTGATTATTATAATCACCTATATGAAAGCAGATATTTTAAAACCCTCTAGACAGACTATCCTTCGGGAAGCCAAAGATTATGTGATGATCGCCGTAGGTATGATACTTTATGGCATCGGATGGACCGTTTTCCTACTCCCCAACGACATTACGACGGGCGGAGTGCCGGGTATTGCATCTATTGTATATTGGGCAACGGGATTCCCGGTACAGTATACATATTTCAGCATTAACTTTTTCTTATTGTTGCTTGCGCTTAAGTTATTGGGATTAAAGTTCTGTATTAAAACTATTTTTGGAGTATTCACCCTGACTTTCTTCCTGTCCGTTATCCAGCAACTGGCATCAGGCGTTTCCCTTCTTCGCGACCAACCTTTCATGGCATGCGTCATCGGAGCATCGTTCTGTGGCGGCGGTATCGGAGTTGCGTTCTGCGCCAACGGAAGCACCGGCGGTACGGACGTCATTGCCGCCATCATCAACAAATACCGGGACATAACCTTGGGAAGAGTCATACTGATCTGCGATATGATCATCATTACCTCCAGTTATTTCGTTCTGAAGGACTGGGAGAAGGTGGTATACGGATTTGCAACACTTTACATTTGCAGTTTCGTCCTCGATCAGGTAGTAAACAGCGCACGTCAGTCTGTCCAGTTTTTTATCATATCCAATAAATATGAGGAGATAGGACGACACATCAACGAATACCCTCACCGTGGAGTGACGATCATCAATGCAACCGGCTTCTACACAGGCAGAGAAGTGAAAATGATGTTTGTGCTTGCCAAAAAGCGGGAGTCTACCATCATCTTCCGACTGATTAAAGATATTGACCCCAACGCATTTGTATCGCAAAGTGCCGTTATCGGAGTTTATGGGGAAGGCTTCGACCATATCAAAGTTAAATAAAAAAAGAAACAAGATTGAAAAACATGAAATACAGATCATATCACCTATTACTGGCAGGAATATTCTCTCTGTTAACAACAGGCGCTATGGCCGAAAAGACATCCGACAAACCTTACTGGCAGGATGTGCAAGTTGTATCGGTCAATAAAGAATATCCGCGTACTTCCTTCATGACGTACGATAACCGGACTGATGCACTTACCGGGAAGTTTGAAAAAAGCAACTATTATCAGTTGCTGAACGGTACATGGAAGTTCTTCTTCGCAGACAGCTACAAAGACCTTCCCGCCAATATCACCGACCCTTCCGTGAGCACGGACTCCTGGAATGATATCAAAGTCCCGGGCAACTGGGAAGTACAAGGGTATGGAGTGGCTATCTACACCAACCACGGTTATGAGTTCAAGCCCCGTAATCCACAGCCTCCCAGCCTTCCGGAAGCCAATCCCGTGGGAGTCTACCGTCGGGACATCGATATTCCCGCCGATTGGAAAGAACGGGATATCTACCTCCACCTCGCCGGAGCGAAATCAGGTGTATATGTATACATCAACGGACAAGAAGTAGGATACAGCGAAGATTCCAAGAACCCCGCAGAATTCCTGATCAACAAATACGTGAAACCGGGTAAGAATGTACTTACACTGAAAATCTTCCGTTGGAGCACAGGTTCTTATCTGGAATGTCAGGACTTCTGGCGTATCAGCGGTATCGAACGGGATGTTTATCTGTATTCACAGCCCAAAGCCGCCCTGAAAGATTTCCGCATCACATCGACACTGGATGACAGTTACAAGAACGGAGTATTCGCTTTGAACGTCGACCTGCGCAATCATCGTCCGGCTGCAACCAATCTGACACTGGCATATGAACTGCTCGACGCTCAGGGAAAAGTAGTTGCCACCGAAGAGAAGACAACTTATGTCCCTGTCAACGAGACACGAACCCTTTCTTTTGACAAGAATCTGACCGATGTACACACATGGACATCGGAACACCCGAACCTTTACAAGTTGTTGATGACTGTCAAAGAAGAGGGTAAAGTCAATGAGATTATCCCTTTCAACGTAGGATTCCGTCGCATCGAGATCAAACCTATCGATCAGAAAGCCGCCAACGGAAAACCTTATGTATGCCTGTTTATCAACGGACAACCGCTGAAATTGAAAGGAGTCAATATCCACGAACATAATCCGGAAACCGGACATTACGTCACCGAAGAACTGATGCGTCGGGACTTCGAACTAATGAAACAGCATAATCTGAACAGTGTACGTCTCTGCCATTATCCGCAGGACCGCCGTTTCTATGAACTTTGCGACGAATACGGACTTTACGTGTACGATGAAGCCAATATCGAAAGCCACGGTATGTACTACGATCTACGTAAAGGCGGCTCATTAGGCAACAATCCCGAATGGCTGAAACCACACATGGATCGCACAATCAATATGTTCGAACGCAACAAGAACTACCCCAGCGTCACTTTCTGGTCGTTAGGAAATGAAGCCGGAAACGGATACAACTTCTACCAGACTTATCTTTGGTTGAAAGAAGCCGACAAGAACATCATGCAACGTCCCGTCAACTATGAACGTGCACAATGGGAATGGAACACCGATATGTACGTACCTCAGTATCCGGGTGCCGGCTGGCTGGAAGATATCGGCAAGAACGGCAGCGACCGTCCTATTGTCCCGTCAGAATATGCACACGCAATGGGCAACTCTACCGGAAATCTCTGGGGACAATGGCAGGCTATCTATAAATATCCGAACCTTCAGGGAGGATATATCTGGGACTGGGTAGATCAGGGTCTGCTCCAGAAAGACAAGAACGGAAGAGAATACTGGGCTTATGGAGGTGACTTCGGAGTAAATGCACCCAGCGACGGTAATTTCCTCTGCAACGGTCTTGTTAACCCCGACCGTGGTCCGCATCCGGCAATGGCAGAAGTGAAATACGTGCATCAGAATGTCGGCTTCGATGCGATTGACGCAGCATCGGGCAAGTTCAACATCACGAACCGTTTCTACTTCACCAATCTGAAAAAGTATCAGATCCATTATAGCGTACTCTCAAATAACAAAACAATAAAAAGCGGAAAAGTTTCTTTAGACATCGCTCCGCAAGCATCCAAAGAGTTTACTGTACCTGTAAACGGCTTAAAATCCCAACCGGGGACAGAATATTTTGTAAACTTCAGTGTGACAACAGTAGAACCGGAACCGCTAATACCAGCCGGCTACGAAATAGCATACGACCAATTCCAGCTTCCGATTCAGGCAGAGAAAAGAATTTATAAAGCTAATGGTCCTGCACTGACAACAGCAACGTCAGGTGATGAACTAACCGTATCTTCTTCAAAGGTAAACTTTGTATTTAATAAGAAAAGCGGATTAGTCACTTCATATAAAGTGGACGGAACTGAATATTTCAAAGACGGTTTTGGCATTCAGCCTAACTTCTGGCGTGCTCCTAATGATAATGACTATGGTAACAGCACTCCTAAACGTTTGCAGATATGGAAACAATCAAGCAAAAACTTCCGCATAACGGATGCCACCATGACAGCAGAAGATAAAGCAGTCTCCTTAAATGTAACCTACTTACTGGCTGCCGGCAACTTGTATGTTGTCACTTACAAAATCTATCCGAACGGAATAGTTAACGTAAATGCCAAATTCACATCAACGGATATGCAGCCTACAGAAACAGAAGTTTCCGAAGCTACCCGCATGGCTACATTTACCCCCGGAAGTGATGCTGCCCGTAAGGCTGCCTCCAAACTGGAAGTCCCCCGTATCGGTGTGCGTTTCCGCTTGCCGGCACAGATGAACAATGTACAATACTTTGGCCGTGGCCCGGAAGAGAATTATATCGACCGCAATCACGGAACGCTCGTTGGCGTATATAAGACAACAGCGGATCAAATGTACTTCAACTATGTGCGTCCACAGGAAAACGGACATCACACTGATACCCGTTGGATCGCTTTATCTCCTAATAAAGGAAACGGCCTGGTGTTGGTAGCGGACAGTCTTATCGGTTTCAATGCCTTGCGCAACTCTATCGAAGACTTTGACTCTGAAGAAGCTCTGCCCCACCCTTACCAATGGAATAACTTCAGCCCGGAAGAGGTTGCCAATCACGACGAGAACGCTGCCCGCAACGTATTACGGAGAATGCATCATGTCAA
>ERZ791840.715-NODE-715-length-20370-cov-3.312971_pt1 | contig 20370 bp, 18 predicted proteins | sample MGYA00510291_ERZ791840 | MGnify/ENA primary metagenome ERZ791840 (study PRJEB30046, sample SAMN00715256) | human gut metagenome | study: EMG produced TPA metagenomics assembly of the A metagenome-wide association study of gut microbiota in type 2... | reverse complement strand
AAGACAGGTTCTTACTTTCCGGAGAGCTTCTGATACAGTGCCTTTGCCTGGGGAGAACTAATTAGTTTTTCCATCATTTTCGGATTCTTTAGGACCTTTTGCAACATTGCAGAATCTTTCTGGCTCATGTTTTTCAGTACCTGATCATATTTTCCAGATTCCAGTTCGGTTTTCAGCGTTTCCGGCGCAACACCAAGCTTCTTGCTTGCCGCCTGCAACAGCTGACTGACTTGCTTCCGATCCATATCCACCAGTTCCTTTCTGTACGCATGTTTCGCAGCCTGCGAAACGGATTCCAATGCCTCTCCGAAGTAACTTGTTTTTTTCCGGAAAGATATTGTATTTATGAATGGTTTATGGTATAATAAGAGAATGGCAAATTCGAAATACACCGCTGCATCTTTTTCGGTTTATCATGCAGCCAGAATACATCCACGATCAGGAGGCTATGCGCCATGAGAATTATTGTCATATCCGACAGCCATCAGAACTACCGCAATCTGGAGGAAATCGTCCGCCGCAATCTGGATGCGCAGATGTTTATCCACCTGGGAGACGGCGAGAGCGAATCCCAGCAGCTTCTGCGGAATTATCCGGAGATTGCAGACCGTTTTCATTATGTCAAGGGAAATTGCGACTACGGCAGCGATGCCCCGATTTATGAAATCATTGATGTGATGCCTGGGCACCGGATTTTTGCCACCCATGGACACCGCTATGGTGTGCACGGTTCCCTGGACTTCCTTGCACAGATGGCAAGGGAAAACGGTTGTGACATTGCACTGTACGGTCACACCCATTGTTCCTGCAACACCTATTTCAATGGCGTGTATATTTTGAATCCCGGCAGTGCTTCCTGTCCCCGGGACGGGAACGCTCCTTCCTTCGGCTGTCTGAATGTTTCTCCGGCCGGCGTTCTGGCGAATGTTGCCTTTCTGGAACCGCGCCGCTAAACACCCTGCCGCCTGCCTTTACCCTTACTATATGCAGAACGGCGCAAAAGGTTTCCTGCTCTGCTGCAAAAATCGGAAAGCAGCTCTTCCCCTGGATACATACTGATAAAAGGAGTCAATTGACATGAAGCAACTCTCTCTGCGTCCCCTTAGCTGGACGGAAGAACAACGCAACGGCCTGATCGCCTTTCTATTAGGCTTCGGCAGCCTTCTTTTGGTACTGCTGCCGATTCTCATTGCAGACGGCGGCTATTATATTTACTACGGTGACTATAATTCTCAGCAAATTCCCTTTTATCAGCTGGCCAATGATGCTGTGCGTACCGGCAGCTTTGGCTGGAACTGGTATACTGACCTGGGCGCTAACTTTATTGGTTCCTATTCTTTCTACCTGTTGGGCAGCCCGTTCTTCTGGCTCTCTGTTTTACTACCGCGCAGCTGGGTTGTCTTTGCTATGCCGTTTCTGCTCTGTCTGAAACATGGCGTTGCGGCACTGACTGCCTACGCCTATATCCGGCGCTTTGTCCGGAATCCCAAGGCTGCTATGATCGGTGGCATGCTCTATGCCTTCTCCGGATTTCAACTGTTCAATATCTTTTTCAACCATTTCCAGGATGTCACTGCCTTTTTCCCATTGATGCTGATTGCAATGGAAGAATGTGTCAATGAGAACCGGCGCGGCGTGTTCGCCCTGTCCGTTGCACTGATGGCAATGCTCAACTACTTTTTCTTCACCGGGCAGGTCGTTTTCCTGATTCTGTACTTTGTACTGCGGTGCGGCTCCAAGGATTTTGCAGCCACATTCCGAAAATTCCTGGTGCTGCTGGTAGAAGCTGTGCTGGGTGTCATGATGGCCTGCATTTTGCTTCTGCCGTCTGCGCTGGCAATTCTGGCTAATAACCGGGTATCGGAGCGCCTCTATGGCATGGATATGATTGCCTACAGCGACCGCACCAGAATCTGGCGGATTCTACTCAGTCTGTTCCTGATTCCGGATGTTCCGGCTCGCCCGAATCTGTTCTCCTCCGATTATGCAAAGTGGGCTTCTATCGGCGGTTATTTGCCCCTGTTCTCTATGGCCGGTGTCATTGCATTTCTCAAGAAAAAGGATGGCCACTGGGCAAAACGACTCACTATTCTCTGTGCAGTGTGCGCCTGCATTCCAATTTTGAACAGCTGTTTCTATGCCCTAAACGGCTCCTATTACGCACGGTGGTTTTATATGCCCATTTTGATTCTGGCCATGATGACTGCCTATGCACTGGATAACCGCAGCATTCGCTGGAAGCTGGGCTTCCAGATCTGTACCGTATGCATGGTTGGATTTGGTCTGATTTCACTGCTCCCCACCAAAAGTCAGAACAAGATTCAGTGGGGCTCCTTTGCAGAATATCCGGCGCATTTCTACCTTGTCCTGGGAGCGTGCGCGGTTTTCCTGGCAGTTGCAGCTTATCTGCTGCATCGGCGAAAAAACCGGAAACCGTTTTTACAGCTTGCACTGATCTGCACCACAGGCGCATGCATTGCCAGCACCATGATCGTTGTATACTTCGGTGCCTTCACACCGGCGCGTGCCAGAACATACGTAGACCAGGCTATTGACCCAGAACAGGAAATCTCCATTTCCGTTTCCCCGGACGATTACTTCCGGATTGATATTTCTGAAAACTGCGACAATTACCCGATGTTCTGGAAGCTGCCGTGCATGCGCGCATTTCAGAGCGTTGTCCCGGCTTCGATTATGGAATTTTATGACGAACTGGGCATTACACGGGATGTGGCTTCCCGTGTTGATCTCACATACTATGCCCTGCGCGGTCTGTTCTCGGTACAATACTATTATGATCAGATTCAGATCGGCGACACCATTTCTGATGCCGTTCCGGAAATTGATCTCCCCGGCTTTGTCTATGATACCACGGAAAACGGGTTCCATCGGTTTCAAAATACTGCATATGTTCCCATGGGATTCACCTATGACACCTACATTTCCACCAATCAGTGGCATACTGTCCCCAAAAATCAGCGAAGCAATCTTCTGATGCGCGCGCTAGTTCTCACAAACGAACAAATCGAAACATATGGCGACATGCTCAGTCCCGTTCAAAATGATGAAATCCGGGTGGATCAGGATGCATACCTGGCGGAATGCAAAAACCGCGCTGCCTCCTCCTGCGACACATTTTCCTATAGTTCAAAGGGATTTGATGCAACGATTTCTTTGGAACAGCCAAACCTGGTCTTTTTCAGTGTTCCCTATGACAAGGGCTGGAGTGCCACAGTCAACGGCAAAGAAGTACCTGTCGAAAAGGTAGATACCGGCTTTATGGCAGTTCCGGCCGAAGCCGGAGACAACGAGATTGTCTTTACCTACCATACACCCGGTCTCAAAGTCGGCGCGCTGATCAGCGGCACTGGTGTGCTCCTGTTTGTCGTTTATCTCATTCTCTGCCGCCGGAAAACAACGCACATCCCAAAGCAGTCCTGCTGTCCGTCCGCAGATTATGCTCATTCAGCAGAACCAGAGCCGCTTCCGGAACTGCCCGACATTTTAGAACCTGACAGCAAGACGCCAAACAGAATATCCGAATCAGAAAAGAACATGTAAACGGAGGGTATTTTTATGCATTTACAGGAAAAAACAACAGCAAGCAACCGTACCTATGAAGGAAAAATCTTTTATATCACCAAAGATACTGCCGAACTGGAGGACGGCCGGCAGGTACAGCGGGACGTAGTGCACCACTCCGGCGGTGTCTGCGTGGTGCCGTTGACAGAACGCGGCACAGTTCTCATGGTAAAACAGTTCCGCTATCCCATGCAGCAGGTCACGCTGGAAATCCCGGCCGGGAAAATAGAACCAGGAGAAGATCCGGCAGAATGTGGCCGCCGGGAACTCCAGGAAGAAGCCGGCCGAACCTGCAAGCAGTATACCAGTCTGGGCACACTGTTCCCCACACCAGCATATGATACGGAAGTAATTCACATGTATCTGGCACGGGAGCTTTCCGCCCCCGGCGCACAGAATCTGGATGACGGCGAATTCCTGGACGTTACGGAAATTCCGCTGGAAGAAGCGGTACAACTTGTAATGGACGGCAAGATTCCGGACGCCAAGACACAGATCGCTCTGCTGAAAACCTATGTGCTGCTGCAAAAGGAACAGTAATCGTTTCCGGCAGCCAGACATAAAAAAAGAGCCGCAGTAACGCGACTCTGTCTCTTTTTGGATTTTCCAGGGAAAGCTTAAACGGCAACTGGATGTTCTTCCGGTTCTGCAGCGGTTTCTGCCTGCTCTTCTGCTTCCATCAGCGCCAGGTGCTCCTGGTACTTTTCCAGAATCTGTGTTTCCATCATCTTTCTGGCAGCGGCAGATATGGGATGTACAATATCACGGAATACACCGTTTTCATCCTTTCGGCTGGGCATTGCCACAAACAAGCGTGCGTCTCCCTGTACAACCTTGATATCATGTACCGCAAGCATATTGTCAATGGTAACAGAAACAACTGCACGCAGCCGTCCCTCTGTAATAATCCGTCGAATTTTAATATCTGTGATTTCCATAAGATGACCTCCTCCATTTGGGTAACCTGTCCTTCCGTCTATATGGACACGTACTTTTAAAAATGGCTTTTTATTTTCGTAATAAAAAAAGGAGACAGCGCTGCTTACAAAAAACAACGCTTCTCCTTTGAATTACGTTACTTAAAAGTATACACTATAAATTTTAAATTTGCAAGAAAGAAAAAGGTGATTTTTTTGAACATTGACATTTTGCAGGGTAAAAAGCACATCCACTTTATCGGAATCGGTGGCAGCGGCATGTATCCGCTGGCTCAGATTTTGCACACAAAAGGATATTACCTCACCGGCTCTGACAATAATGAGACAGAGACGCTCCAGGCAGTCCGGGATATGGGCATTCCTGTTTTCCTGGGACAGCGTGCAGAAAATATCGAAGGCGCTGACCTGATTGTGCACACAGCTGCAATTATGGCAGACAATCCGGAACTGATCGCGGCAAAGGCCAGCGGTGTGCCGGTATTGGAGCGAAGCGAACTGCTGGGCATTGTGACCAGCTGGTATGACAATGCAATCTGTGTTGCCGGCACCCACGGCAAAACCACTACCACCTCTATGGTCACACAGATTTTGTTTACAGCCGGCGTGGATTTGTCTGCCTTCATCGGCGGAAAGCTCCCTTGTATTCACGGCAGCGGCCGCAGCGGCTCCAGCGATATCATGACCTGCGAGGCCTGCGAATTCGTTGACACATTCTTAAAGCTTTATCCGGATATTTCTGTGCTGCTGAATATTGATGCAGATCACCTGGACTATTTCGGCACCGTAGAAAATATCATCAAGTCCTTCCACAAATTCGCCGTGCTGACTTCCAAGGCTGTGATCTATAACGGCAGTGACCCGAATACCTGCAAGGCAATGGAAGGCATTAGCGGAAAGGAACAGATCACATTCGGCAAAACACCGGACTGCGACTACTATCCGGCAGATATCCAGCATGTTTCCGGCCTGGAAACTCATTTCCAGCTGATGCACCACGGAGAATCTCTGGGTGAAATCGTCCTGCATGTTGCCGGCGAACACAACGTTCTGAATGCAACCGCAGCCGCAGCCGCTGCCATGTATGTCGGTGTTTCCTTTGCAGACGTGGCAAAGGGTCTGGCAGAATTCCGCGGCGCGGGCAGACGCTTTGAGAAAAAGGGCGAAGTCAACGGGATTACTCTGGTGGATGACTACGCCCATCATCCGACCGAACTGACAGCAACGTTAAAGGCCGCAATGGATATGCCGTTCCGCAAAGTGTGGGCCGTTTTCCAGCCCTTCACCTTCTCCCGGACTTCTATGCTCCTGGACGAATTTGCACAGGCACTCTCCATCCCGGATCATGCCGTTCTGACGGATATTATGGGTTCCCGGGAAAAAAATACCTTCCACATTTTCACGAGACAGCTAGGCGAAAAAATTCCGGGTGCAGTATGGTTCCCCCAGGATGAAAGCAATCCGGAAACCACCGATGCCAGAAAGTATGAAAACTTTGATCAGGTAACCAATTATATCTGTGACCATGCACAGCCCGGAGACCTGGTAATTACACTGGGCTGCGGCGATGTCAACAAGGTAAATAAGATGATTCTGGAAGAACTCACACGGCGACAGAATACGAAGTAACTCACCCTTGCAGTGTTTGGCGTCTGCCTGCATACAGAAAATTTGCAAAATACCCTCTTTTCAATCTTCAAAAAATGTTGTATAATAAAGAAAGACGTTTGAGAATGGGAACAGAATGTGCCGTTTTCAAACATACCATTACGCCAAGGAAAGGAATTACAACACCATGTCAAATAAAGTGAAAGTCGTCATCTGCGGAAAAGATTTTACACTCCAGACCGCAGAGTCCTCCAACTATGTGTTTGGTCTTGCTCGGACGCTGGAATCCCGTATTATGGAAATCACAGACGCCAACAGCAGTGCCTCCCCCTTTACCGCAGCCATTATGGTGGGACTCGCCACACTGGACGATCTGAACAAGGCAAACGTAAAGCTGGATAACCTCCGGGATCAGTCCAAAGAATATGTGGATGAAGCCGGAAAAACCCGTCTGGAGCGGGATGCCGCGTTGCAGGAAATTGAAGCCCTGAAAACAAAGGTAGCCAATCTGGAACGTGAACTCCAGGAAAAATCCGCCAAATGAGGACACCGGAAATTCTTGCGCCGGCCGGCTCTATGGAATCTCTCCTGGCTGCACTGCGCTGCGGCGCGGATGCGGTTTATGTGGGCGGAAAGTCCTTCTCCGCACGCCAGCGCGCAGAAAATTTTGACGCAGCACAGCTAAAAGAAGCGGCACGTCTCTGTCATCTGTATGACGCGAAACTCTATCTTACTGTAAATACCCTGGTCTTTGACTCTGAATTTCCGGCACTGGATACCTGGATTGAAGAGGCAGTCTCCTGCGGCATTGATGCGGTTCTGGTACAGGACCTGGGCGTGCTGCATCGGATTCGCGCCATTGCACCGGATTTGCCGATACACGCTTCCACCCAAATGACCATCCATACGCCCCAGGGCGCAGCGTGGGCAAAAGCACACAGCATCTCCAGAGTTGTGGTCTCCCGGGAACTTTCCCGGAAGGAAATCGCTGCCGTCTGTCAGATGGGGCTGGAAGTGGAGGTTTTCGTGCACGGGGCATTATGCATGAGCGTTTCCGGGCAATGCGGCTTGTCTGCCGTGATTGGCTCCCGGAGCGCCAACCGGGGACGGTGTGCCCAGGCATGCCGGCTGCCCTTTTCCGCCGCCGGAGAAAAAAACGCCTGTGCACTCTCTCTGAAAGATCTCTGCCTGGTTCCCTATGTGCAGGAGCTTACGCAGATGGGCGTTTCCTCGCTGAAAATTGAAGGCCGCTGCAAACGACCAGAATATGTCGCCGCCGCAGTAACCGCCCTGGTACAGGCGCGCAACGGACAGGAACCGGATCTGGATACACTCCGTGCTGTCTTTTCCCGAAGCGGTTTTACAGACGGCTACTACACCGGTGTGCGGAAAAATATGTTCGGCACCCGACAAAAGGAAGATGTTTTGCTGGCAAAGGACGTTCTGCCAAAGCTGGAGCATCTTTATCAAAAGCCCCCTTCCTGTGTGCCGCTACATATGGCCGTTTCGATTCAGGCAGGGACGCCAGTTTCCCTTACCGCATCCGATTCTTCCGGCGCAACGGTTACTATAACTGGTGAGATTCCACAGCCGGCCAAGACAAAGGCAACCGACCAGGCACAGCTGGAACGGCAGCTGGGGAAATTGGGCGGCACCATTTACACCTTACAGACATTAACCAGCAACTGTGACGGTGTCAGCATGCTGCCGGCTTCTGCCCTCAATGCACTACGCCGTGACTGCACTGCTGCAATGGATGAAGCCAGAATTCAAATGCGCACCCCTGCTGTTGTCTGTCGGCCTGCGCCCATTCATCAGAAAAAGCCGGTTCATACTCTGGCCACGTCTCCCTTATACCGCATTGCGCTGTCCACGTGGACAAAACAGGCTAAAGCACTGCTGGCAAATGAAAATGTGGACTGTCTCCTGCTGCCAATTTCTGCAGCAGAAACTGTTCCGGCAGCATACCGCGACCGTGTGCAGCTGACACTCCCCCGGTTTTGTGCGGAGGAAGCACATCTTACGCAGCAGCTTCGTGGAGCATCCGAAGGCGGATTTTCTGCCATTTGCTGTGAGAATCTGTCTCATCTGATGCTGGGACGGCAGTTCGGATTCCGTCTGCACGGTGGCATGGGACTCAACCTCACCAACAGTGAAAGTCTCCTGGTCTGTCAGCAGGAAGGGCTTACAGACGTGCTCCTTTCCCCGGAACTTACGACAGCGCAGGCCAGAGTCTGCACCGGACTTTCGTTTGGCGTATACGCCTATGGAAATCAGCCGGTTATGACCGTCCGCAACTGCCCGATTCAGGCAGAAGTGGGATGCCGCCGCTGTCAGCACCAGTTAACCGACCGCACCGGGCGTACTTTTCCAGTCTACTGTGACCGCTCTGCCGGAACTGCAACCATGTACAATGCCGTTCCCACGTGGATGGCAGACAAGCAAAAACAGCTGGCTTTCTGTCAGTTTTTGCTGTTGGACTGCACACTTGCCGAGGATCCTCTGTCTGTCCTGCAAGCCTATGTCCGGCAAACACCGGCTTCATTTCCAACCACACGCGGCTTATTCTACCGCGGTGTGGAATAAAATCTGCTTCATATCCCCGAAAAAAGGAGGAACTTTACATGTATTTATCTGTTCAGAAACTGCATCCTTCCGCAAAGCTGCCTCTGCGTGCTACGAAAGACAGCGCCGGCTGCGACCTGTACGCTTGCTTGGACAAGCCACTTACCATTGCCCCTGGTGAAATTGCCAAAATCCCTACCGGACTTGCCATTGCGCCGTCCCGGAAGGATATTGCCATCTGTATTTTCCCCCGTTCCGGTTTGTCTACCAAGCATGGCATTACCCTGGCAAACAGCGTTGGCCTGGTGGACAGCGATTATCGTGGCGAGCTTATGATTCCCCTGATCAATCACGGCGCCGAAGCTTTTACTGTAGAATCCGGGATGCGTGTGGCACAGCTTGTAGTTCTGCCAATTCTGATTCCCCAGCTGCGGGAGGTCACTGCACTGGATGAAACAGAACGAGGTGCAGGCGGATTCGGTGCAAGCGGACTTTCCTGAAAAGCCGCTTTGTATCTTCTCACGCATCATTCCGAATAGAAAGGAGACTGCATTTCATTTTTCGAAATGCAAACCTGTACGATGAAAAAAGTTCTTGTTTACATAGCTGCCATTGTTGTAGCATTGATTCTGGGCGGCGTAATCGGTACCCTCTGCGCAGACATCGCTCCCTTGAGCTGGCTGAACTACGGCCCGCCCCTGCACATTAAAACACGGGAATGGAACTGGTATATCGCAGATGTGACGTTCGGACTGCACTCCAAGTTTAATATTGCACAGCTGATCCTTACTATTGTTGCAATTTTCACCGCACCGAAGGTTGCTGCACTAATTGGCAAAAAATAACAGATAGTCTGCTGCATATGCTTTCCGTACAGTGAAAAGAAGCGTGTGCATCACCCGAATGTTTTCTCTAAGCTCAAAAAGCCACAGCGCTTCTCACTTTTATACGCAGTATCGTCAAAAACACGCCGCGTATGGTTTGTGAAAAGTGCTGTGTTTTTTAGAAATTCGCTTCTCAAAACTCAACAAGAGTACAGAATTTACAATCCGCAGAAAATTCCTGAAAAAATGATTGCCACAACTTTCAAATCGTGGTATAATGAAATACAGACCGGCTACAATGCAGGTTTCTTTGACAAAAACAGTCAAAAGATAAGCACTTGCCTTTCAAACCTGTTCACAGAATCAGCTGCGCGTGCGGCTTTCAGAAACGGGCAAGTCACTGTTCATTTTACAAAAGTCAGAACGCTGTTTCTGTTTTTCTGTCGGCGATCTGTTGGCCAGTTTCATTTTTTGCCTACAGATCCCGCACTATTTCATATTTACCAATATCCGGGCGGCTGTCAAAAATGACATTTCATGCCAATCCGCGATACAGCCGTACCAGAAGGAGCACAAAACATGTTTACAAAAGATATCGGAATTGATTTGGGAACTGCGAATACCCTTGTCTACCTTCGCGGAAAAGGAATTATTATCAGAGAACCTTCTGTTGTTGCGGTGAATACCCACACGGACCGGGCAAAATATGTGGGAAAAGAAGCCAAAGAAGTCATCGGACGCGCCCCAGGCTCTATTGTGGCAGTGCGTCCGCTGAAGGATGGGGTCATTGCTGACTTTGAAACTACCACAATCCTCTTGCAGGAATTCATCCGCAAGGCCATGCGCGGAAAGATTTTTGCCAAGGCAAGAGTCATTATCTGCATTCCGTCCGGCGTAACAACAGTAGAACGCCGTGCAGTTCGGGATGCAGCGGATCATGCCGGTGCAAAACCCGTTTTGATTGTAGAAGAACCTATGGCTGCGGCAATTGGTGCCGGCCTTCCTACAACCGAACCTACCGGATGCATGGTGGTTGACATCGGCGGCGGAACCAGTGAGGTGGCAGTAATTTCCCTGGGTGGAATCGTTGTCTCCCAGAGCATTCGCTGCGCCGGCGATGAGTTTGACACGGCTATTATCAACTATATCAAAAAGCGTTACAACCTGCTGATCGGTGAACGCACTGCGGAAAGCATTAAGGTGCAGATCGGTACAGCATATCCGGTAGACCGGGACGAAGTAATGCAGATCAAGGGCCGGAATCTGATGAGCGGTCTCCCGGAAAATATCAACATCTCTTCCGGTGAAGTGCGGGAAGCATTGTCTGAACCTCTCTCCCGAATTGTAGATGCCATCCGGGTCACACTGGAAAAAACACCGCCGGAACTGGCAGCTGACATCATTGATCACGGCATTACCCTGACCGGCGGCGGTGCGCTGCTCCGGGGACTGGATCAGCTGATTCATAAGGAAACCGGTATGCCGGTTTATATTGCCGAATACCCCCTGGACTGTGTCGCAGAAGGCACTGGAAAGATTCTGGAAAATCCGGAGAAATACCGGGATGCCATTTCTGATGAGTCCAAGTATCTCTGATTTTTTGGTCTGCATGAGAACTCCGGCAAAATGCCGGACGGCAAACTATTCGTCATAATCCCGTATATCAATAGGAGGCAGCACTCATGGGCGGTTTCTTCCGCAGCAAAAAATTTCGAATCATTCTCTGTGTGATCGCACTTTTTATCGGAATCATGCTCTATGCAGTCACACAGAATGGCTATACCTTGCCTACCACTGGTTTCATCGGGCGGATTTTAAACCCGATTCGCTCTGTTTCCAATCAGATTTCCGAGCATGTGGAGGACACGCTGCACGTTTTCACACGTTCAAAAGAGTACCAGACGGAAAATGAAGAGCTGCGCCAGCGCGTAGCGGAACTGGAAAAGCAAGTGGTAGACTATAATAAAATGGAACAGCAGCTCACCGATTTACAGGGATTTATGGGTGTCAAGGAAGCGCATGAGGACAATCACCTCTCAGATCCCTGCACGATCATTGGCTATGTAGAAAACGATCCGTTCCATGGATTTTATATTGATAAGGGCAGCAAGGACGGCATTTCTGTTTATGATCCGGTTGTCACCTCAGAAGGACTTGTGGGCATTATTTCCGAAATTTCCGAAACCTATGCCACAGTAGAAACGCTCTGCTCCCCGAATCTTTCGGTCAGTGCCGAAGTCACCACCAAGAAAGAATCCGGCATTGTGGAGGGCGATATCACATTGGCACCGGATTATCAGTGCCGGATGATCTACCTGGACAAGGATACTAAGCTGGAAAAGGGCGATTTGCTGACCACTTCCAATTCTGTGGGAATTTTTCCCCAGGGATATCTGATTGGTTCTGTTGTCTCTATACAGCCCATGGACAGCGGCCTGAGCTATTGCGCTGTTGTACGGCCTTCTGTAGACTATGAAAACCTCTCAGAAGTCATTGTTGTCACCGATTTTGCCGGAAAGGAGCAGCAGGATGCGTCGAAATAAACGAAAGCTTCTGACTGCAAAAGCACCGTCACGGCCAAAACTTCGGAATGCTATTCGCTGGGTGCTGTACATTTTGTGTATCTTCCTGGCCTTTGTCACAGCCAATTCCGGTGATTATACCAAGCCCCTGCTGCTAATCCCCATCGCACTGTGTATTTCCTCTGTGTCCGGCATAGTGACCTCTGCAATTGTCGGCAGCATCTGTGGCTTTCTGCTGGATATTTCCTGCGGCACACTCCCTGGTTATCATGCAATAGAACTGTTTCTGATCTGCATGCTGATTTCCAGATTGTACGACCGGCTGATGCAGCAACGCTTTTTCAATCTGGTTTTTTTCACTGCCATTACCGCGTTTTTTCTTACCGGTACGGACTTTATCTTTCAATACGCCATCTGGGGACATGAGCACGTCTCCCAGATCTATCTGCACTACTCGCTAAAGTGCCTGCTGTACACAACCATCAGCAGCGCTGTGTGCTATCCCATTTTCTACTGCATCCATCGCTATCTGCTGCCCCAGCGCCGCAGAACAGTAGAAAAGACCCTGAAACCTATGGAAGACTCTGAGCTGTAACTCAGAAAGCTTTCAAAACGGATTTTCTTTTTCCGGAAAGGAATTTGCAATGAAACATTCTGCATCCAGTTATATTAAACTTTCTCTCGCCAGCGCTCTTGTGCTGGTTTCCTGCTGTCTCTGTTCCTGGCGGCTAATGAAAATTCAAGTGGTAGAAAGCGAAACGTATAGCCAAACTAAGACCTCCACGCAGACCTATTCCCAGACCATTCAGGCAACGCGGGGAGAAATTGTAGATTCCAGCGGAAAACCAATCATTGAAAATAAAGTCGGCTATAGTCTGATCATTGAGCCGGACACTTTCCCGGAAGATAATACAGAAGGAAACCAGGTTTTGCTCTCTCTGACAAAGATCCTGGACGAAAATCAGGTGACCTATACCACTTCGCTCCCGATTTCTGAGACGCAGCCCTATGCCTTCACAGAGGATGAAGATGCTGTTGCCAAGCTGAAAAAGACGCTGAATATGAACGTTTATGCAACCGCAGAAAACTGTATGGATCAAATCCAAAAGGAATATGAAATCGATGACAACTATACGCCGGAGCAGCAGCGGCTTCTGGCCGGCATTCGCTATGAAATGCAGCTGCGTGGCTTTTCCCTCAGCAATCGTTTCACCCTGGCGGAAGACGTGCCTTTGGACACTGTAACGGAGATAAAGGAGCGTGGCGTTACCCTGCCTGGCGTAGACATTGTAGAAGAGGCTATCCGTTCTGTTGCGCAAGGCGATGTGGTTCCCCACGAAATCGGCACAGTCGGCCCGATTTATGCAGAAGAATACGATGAACTGAAAAGCAAGGGCTATGATCTGGATGATGTTGTGGGAAAAAGCGGTATCGAAAAAGCCATGGAAGACACTCTCTGCGGCAGTGACGGCATCAAAGAAATCAAGGTAGAAAACGGACAAGTGGTTTCCTCGGAAATCACAACGCCGATGGAAGCCGGCTCTACGGTACAGTTAACTGTAAACAGCGACTTTCAGCGTGAATTGCAGGGCATTCTGTCTGATTTTATTACAAATTTTGACTCGCTTCGGGATGAAAAAACCAAAGATCTGAAAACTGTACAGTGCGGCGCAATCGTGGTACTGGATGCTAAAAACGGCGGCGTTCTGGGAATGGTCACCAATCCCACCTATGATCTGAGCGACTATAAAACCAACTATGAGGAGATCCTGAACGAAGAGAACAAGCCGCTTTTCAACCGCGCTACCTATGGATTGTACCGTCCGGGTTCCACTTTTAAAACCATTACCGCAGTTGCCGGCCTGAATGAAGGCATTGTCAACGGCGGAACCACCTACTATTGCGGACATGTCTACCACTTCAAGGATCACAACTACAATTGTACCGGTTCTCATGGCGATATTTCCATTACAAGAGCACTCCAGGTATCCTGCAACATTTACTTCTATAAGCTCTCCGAAGAGTTGACCATTGACCGGATTTCCGACTACGCAACCCGCTTTGGCCTGGGACAAAAAACCGGACTGGAAACCGGCGATGCTGCCGGACATCTTTCCAATCAGGAAACCTTCAAGGAACTGGGCGCGGACTGGACAGTCGGACAGGTTCTGCAAAGTGCGATTGGTCAGGGTGAATGGGCTGTTACACCGCTGCAAATGGCAAATGTGGCCTGTACCATTGCCAATGACGGTACACGATATGTGCCCCATCTGGTAGACAGCATCTGGGATTATAACCACAACACCTGCCTGGAAAAGGTGCAGCCCGAAGTGGCAGAACAGATCACACCCCTCAATGACAGCGTATTCCAGCTGGTGGAAAACGGTATGATTGCCGCATCCCGGAATAATTTCCCGTCAAAGTATTCCCTGTCCGATTTTGGCTTTGATGTGGCAATCAAAACCGGTACGCCCCAGAACAGCAGCCGGGTTCAGGACTCCTTCTTCATCGGCTATGCCCCGGCAAATGATCCGGAAATTGCATTTGCCGGTGTGATTGAGGGCGGTGAGTATTCCAAGTACATGATCCGCTCCATCATTCAGGCATACCAGAAAACTGTGAAAAACGAAAATGTTACCGTAGACACCATCGCAGCGACAACAACGACAACAGATTCTGCCCAAAACTCGACACAAACCACAACAACTGTGACAACCGCAAACTGATATCTTCTTTTTTCGTCAAATTGTATAAACTCCACAATGGAAAGCACAATATATTTCACAATTTTATTGACTGCCCATCCAAAAACTTTGACAAATCTCAAAATTGTGGTATAATAATAGAAAGCAGTGCTGTATGACAACGGCTATTTCCCGATGTGATACAGCGGCGCAGAATCGAATAAAAGAATTTGTGGCACAATCCCATTAACATAGCTTTTTTCTTATAAATTTGTAATCTCTTGTATTCGTTACAGAAAGGAATGATTTTATCACATGACAATTGCTTTGATTGCACATGACGCAAAAAAGGAACTGATGATTCAGTTTTGCATCGCGTACTGCGGTATCCTATCCCGGCACACACTATGTGCCACCGGCACCACCGGAAAACAGGTGGCAGAAGCAACTGGTCTGCGGATTCAGCGGTATCTAAGCGGTTCTCAGGGCGGCGACCAGCAGATTGCAGCCCGGATTTCCTGCAACGAAATTGATGTGCTGCTGTTCTTCCGGGATCCGATTAACCGCAAGGCATCTGAGCCGAATGAAATGAACCTGCTTCGTCTCTGTGATGTGCACAATGTCCCGGTAGCAACCAATATTGCAACTGCGGAAGCACTGATTATGGCACTGGAACGGGGCGATCTGGATTGGCGCGAAATCGGCAATCCTTCCATTTGAGACAGCACAGCTTTCCAGAAAAGCATGCTGTGTAAATTCGTATGCACTTCTCCCCTTTTTCGGAAGGGGAAATTTTTTGCAGTCCGAAAAGAAGCCGGATTCGCCGTTTCTTTTTCGGATCTAGGAGGTTAATGACACGTATGGGTATGAAAATCACACGTCCGCAGGGAACAGAGGATGTAACGCCGAAACAGATTTACAAATGGCACACGGTAGAACGTATGGTACGGGAAACCGCAGAGAGTTTCGGCTTTCATGAAACCAGAATTCCCACTTTTGAAAGCACTGATCTTTTCCTGCGCTCTGTCGGCGAAACCACAGATGTGGTGCAAAAGGAAATGTATACCGTAAAGGCAAAAGAGACCGAGTTCACACTGCGTCCGGAAGGAACCTCAGGTACTATCCGCTCTATGCTCCAGAACGGTATGCTCAACGATGCACTCCCCCAGAAGGTGTATTATATTCTATCCTGCTTCCGTCATGAACGTCCCCAGGCAGGACGGCTCCGGGAATTTCATCAGTTCGGCGTTGAAATGGCAGGGAGCACCGGCCCTGTGTCTGACGCAGAAATCATTTCCCTGGCCAAGGCGATTTTGGATCGGGCCGGCCTGAAAAATATTGTCCTGCACATCAATTCCATCGGCTGTCCCACCTGCCGTGCTGCTTATCATCAGGCACTGCGCGCATACTTTGCGCCGCATCGGGAAACCCTGTGTGAAACCTGTCAGACTCGTCTGGAAAAGAACCCCATGCGGATTCTGGACTGCAAGAGTCCAGTCTGCGGCGAAATTGCAAAAGATGCGCCCCTGATTCTGGACTACCTCTGTGAAGAATGCAAGGAGCACTTTGAAAAGCTGCAGTCTTATCTGACAGCCATGGGAATTGAATTTACCATCAATCCGAAGATTGTCCGCGGTCTGGATTATTATACCAAAACCGTATTTGAGTTTATTACAACCGATATCGGCGCCCAGGGTACTGTCTGCGGCGGCCGCTATGACGGCCTGATTGCGCAGATGGGCGGAAAGCCTACACCGGCCATGGGATTTGCCATGGGTCTGGAACGGCTGCTCCTCACCATGGAACGCCAGGGCTGTGAATTTGAACAGCCGAAAACCTGTGATCTGTACATCGCGCCCATGGAAGAACGCGCTATTCCCCTCACCATGAAGTTGGGACAGATGCTCCGCATCTCCGGCTATCAGGTAGAGTATGATCTGATGTCCCGCGGCATTAAGGCTCAGATGAAATATGCCAATAAAATCGGAGCTTCCTTCGTGCTGGTTCTGGGCGAAACAGAGCTGGAAAACGGAACTGCCAACCTGAAAAATATGCAAACCGGTGAACAGACAGAAATCGCACTGGATGATACATTTGAAGAGAAATTCGATGACATTGCCATTCAGGGCATGTTTCATGATATTGTAAACGATTTTGAGAAGGAGTGTAAGCAATAATGGATCGAATGGAAGAACTGCGCCGCACCTGTTACTGCGGTGAGGTAACAGAACCGGGAAAAACGGTAGTGGTCGGCGGATTTGTACAAAAGGTGAGAAATCTGGGAAACCTGATCTTTATGGATCTCCGGGATCGTACCGGCATTGTACAGCTGGCATTTAATGACCAGACAGCACCGGCTGTTTTTGAAAAGGCCGCTTCCTGCCACAGTGAATATGTTGTCCTGGCAAAGGGACTGGTTGCCAAGCGTTCCAGTGTAAATCCGGATATGAAAACCGGACAGGTTGAGGTGCTGGTAGAAGATCTGCGCGTTCTGTCCAAGGCACAGACACCGCCGTTTGCAATCACAGATGAAACCAAGACCAACGAAGAGCTGCGCCTGAAATATCGTTACCTGGATCTGCGCCGCGCGCCGCTGCAGCACAATTTGATCATGCGGCACAAAATTGCACTGGCTGCACGGGAATACTTCTATGCCAATGATTTTATTGAAATCGAAACGCCGATGATGATGAAGTCCACACCAGAAGGTGCCAGAGACTATCTGATTCCGTCCCGTGTGCACAATGGCAAGTTCTACGCGCTGCCCCAGTCACCGCAGATCTACAAGCAGCTGCTGATGGTTTCCGGCATGGATCGGTATATTCAGATTGCACGCTGCTTCCGGGATGAAGACCTCCGGGCAGACCGTCAGCCGGAATTCACACAGATCGACCTGGAAATGTCCTTTGTGGATGTAGAGGATATCCTCCAGATGACAGAAGGCTTTGTCAAGTATCTGTTCCAGAAGGTGCTGGGTATGGAAATCCAGACACCACTCCCCCGCATGACCTATCAGGAGGCCATGGAACGCTATGGCTCCGACAAGCCGGATACTCGGTTTAGCATGGAGATTCAGGATCTGTCTGCCATTGTACAGGATGTTGACTTCATGGTATTCCGCTCTGCTTTGGAAGCAGGTGGCAGCGTTCGGGCAATCGTGGCGAAAAACGCCGCTTCTGTCCTCACCAGAAAAGAAATTGACAAGCTCACCGAAAAGGCAAAGGGCATCGGTGCAAAGGGTCTGGCATTTGTCCGCTGGCATGATGAAAAGCCGAACTGCTCTTTCGCAAAGTTCCTGCCGGACGGCAAGCTGGATGAAATCCTGGCACACCTGGGCTGCGAAAAGGGTGACGTGGTACTCATTGTTGCCGATAAAAATAAGATAACACTCCCGGTTCTGGGCGCACTCCGTCTGGAAGCTGCAAAGAAACTGGATTTGATCCCGGAAGGAAAGTTTAACTTCCTGTGGATCACACAGTTTCCCTTCTTCGAATGGAACGAAGACACCCAGCATTGGGATGCAATGCACCATCCGTTTACCATGCCTATGGATGAATGCCTGCCCTATCTGGACAGCGATCCGGCACGTGTAACCGCAAAGGCCTTTGACCTGGTGCTGAACGGCACAGAGCTTTCCTCTGGTTCCATCCGTATCACAGACTACGAGTTGCAGGAAAAGATGTTCCAGGCACTGGGTCTGACAGATGAAGAAATTGAAGCAAAATTCGGCTTCCTGGTAGAAGCTTACCATTACGGCGCACCGCCTCACGGCGGACTGGGCATTGGCCTGGATCGTCTGGCTATGGTAATGCTCCAGGCAGAGAGTCTCCGGGACGTTGTGGCCTTCCCGAAGGTACAAAATGCAAGCGAGCTAATGAGCGCCTGCCCGTCTACTGTAGATGCAGAGAGTCTGGATGTTCTGGGCATTCAGGTAACTCACGCAGAAGAGGAAGACGCATAAAAAATCCGCTTTCTAATCAAAAAGCAGTTATGTTCTCACGTAGAAAACATAACTGCTTTTTTTATTATCCATTATGCGTCATCTGCTTTAGGAGCAAATCCATGGTATCAAAATCAGGAACTTCCGGAGTCACCATGCCATAGCGAATCTGCATATACCGTTCCGTTACAAGCGCCATTTCTGCGCTGGCGCGGTTTTGTTCCTGCATCTGCTGTAGAATTTCTGCCGGACTGCAACAGATCTGGTGCACTTCGTCCGGAATCTTTGCCAGGAAAAGTGCGTAACCCAGACGATAGCGCGCTGTGTCCGGTTTCATCCGGCGATACTGCCGATAGCGCTGCTTCCACTGCCGGCCGGAAATCGATGGTTCTCCTGCCTTCCAGGTTTGTTCCTGATGCAGTAAATCCTCCACATAGTCACAATAGGCACCGTCTGTTTCCGGAAGTGCCTTTTGGGTGCGCCCCAGACGTGCGAGAATCCAGCGGCGCACTGCATGATATGCGGAAATCAGCACCTGCTGTACCTCCCGGCGTTTCCAGATCAAAATGCCTACCAGAGCAGCCAGAATGAGAAGCAGCAACAAATCATGCAGCCAGCGGCTACTGCTCATCGGGAGCGTTTCCAGATGCTGTTCTGTCTCAGAGGGCATGTCAGCAGTATGCTCTGTTGTCCCCCTGGAAAGCAGCCAGCGGAGTGCATACCATATGCCAGTATAAATCCACCGCCAGATTTTCCGCAGCACCATTGCGGCCGGACGATAGCACAGCAGCAGCAACGCGCCAGCAGCACAAAAAATCCCCATCAGACGAAAATTGCTTCTGCGGATTTCTTTTGGCATCTCCCAGCTTTCATTGCCTCTGCCGGACAAGAGCGATTCTACAGCGTGTCCATTGTGCATCCATGCAAAGAAGCAGCAATCTGCACCAAACAGCAGCAGGGTAATCCATGCAGGCAAGCTGCTGCTACTAAGGTACAGCAAAAATCCCACAACGCAGTCCAGCGCAGCAATGCCAATCAGTACATACGGATGTGTCATTCGTTCCAGGGGCAGCATAACAAGCTTGGTTCCGCCCCAAAAGCAGGCGGCCGCCGCAATCCCATAGGTACCACAGAGCAGCCCATTGGAAAACGGAACGGCAAAATACGCCGCCGCTGCAATGGCCAAAGACAGCAGCCAAATGCTCCCGTTCATGATACGGGGGCGACGGTAGAATTTTCGGTGCAGCAGCAGAGGATAGGCGGTTCCTGCCCACATGCAGAAGAACCACACCAGCATAAGCACACCTGCCAGAGGCAAGGAAGTACCGCTCCAGATATGCAGCAGCCACAAAAGCGGATAGCAAGAAGCCGTCAGCAGAGAGACAAACAGCAAATGCAGCAGCAAACGCCTGCGATTCATACAGCATCCCCCTTTTCATATCCCGGCTGGAACACGCACAAATCGGCACAGCTGCCAGTATCCCGGGCATATCCGGTCATTAAAACCTTGTGCCCTGCTGTTCCTTTCCACTCTCGAATCTGGATATCTGTATACGGTGTGATCAGCAGAACCTGTTCCTCTGCACATTCCCTGCCAGTGCGCAGCAGCTGTGTCGCCGGCGCTGTCTGGTTCGTCTGTATCGTTGCCAGCATATGCAGCATGGCCTGATAGCCTATCGCGTCGCTGGCATAGGGCAGGTTCTGCATGGC
>ERZ791840.713-NODE-713-length-20396-cov-8.102355_pt1 | contig 20396 bp, 10 predicted proteins | sample MGYA00510291_ERZ791840 | MGnify/ENA primary metagenome ERZ791840 (study PRJEB30046, sample SAMN00715256) | human gut metagenome | study: EMG produced TPA metagenomics assembly of the A metagenome-wide association study of gut microbiota in type 2... | reverse complement strand
TATGCTGTGGGCACTGCAAGGAGCCATTTCGATGATGAATTATTGACATGTAGTGAGTTTGAGCAATAGATGTATAGATACAACGCGTTGGATGTATAGATGCAACGTACTGGATGTATAGATGCAGCACGCTGGATATATAGGCGCAACAACACGCTGAATCACAGAGAATTAAACTAAATAAAAACATTCAACAAAAGCAGAAGTGATGCAACGAATCATAGAGAAGACGGAAGACGGAAGTGCGACACTGTTTGTACCGGAACTGAATGAACATTATCATTCGGTAAAGGGGGCACGTACAGAATCACAGCACATCTTCATCGACATGGGACTGAAAGCATCCGCTACTGCCCGCCCGCATATCCTTGAAATCGGTTTCGGCACCGGGCTGAATGCCCTGCTTACACTGGAAACTGCCGAAAAGGAAAAGAGACCTGTGCACTATACCGGTATCGAACTCTATCCGCTTGCATGGCCGGAGGTGGATGCGCTAAAATATAGCGACAATCCTCTGTTCGAGGAACTGCATCGGGCTGCGTGGGAAGAAGAAGTTGCCATAACTCCTTATTTCACACTGAGAAAAGTGCGGGCAGATATCGAAACAATAAGCATCGACAGTTTGTTAATGATTAATAAATCTCCGTTCGACGTTGTCTACTTCGATGCTTTTGCACCCGAAAAGCAACCGGGAATGTGGGAGGAAAAAGTCTTCCGGAATATCCATGCCGCCATGAGCACTGATGGCGTGCTGACCACCTACTGCGCCAAAGGAGTAGTACGTCGCATGCTGCAAGCCATAGGATTCAAGGTAGAGCGTCTTCCAGGCCCCCCCGGAGGGAAACGGGAGATACTGAGGGGAAGGAAAGAGGAAGTGATAATGGATAAGGAATAGTTGATAATGAATAGTTGATGCCCCCTGCCACAGCACAGCCAAATTGTAAATTGTAAATAGTAAATTGTAAATGAAAAAGTTTTGTTTTTTACTCCTCATAGCCACCTTGCTCTTCTCGTGCAAGCAAGGAGGCCAACAGAACAAGAAGAATGACGATAAACCCGTGATTACCGTCACCATCGAGCCGCTGCGGTATTTCACCGAAGCCATTGCCGGCGATGAATTCACCGTCGTCAGCATGGTGCCCAAAGGTTCAAGTCCGGAAACCTACGACCCCACGCCCCAGCAGCTCGTCGACCTCGCGCAAAGTAAGGCCTATTTCCGCATCGGCTACATCGGTTTCGAGCAGACATGGACGGAAAAACTGACGGACAATGCTCCCCACCTGCAATTCTTCGATATGTCCGAGAATGTGGAACTTATTCTGGACGATACCCATGCACATCATCATAAAGACGGGCATGTACACGAAGGCCATACGCACGCCGGTGGTGTGGAACCCCACATCTGGAATTCCACCATCAACGCCCAAATCATTGCCGGAAATATTCTGAATGCACTCTGCGCCATAGACAAAGCCAATGAAAACGCCTACATGGAACGTTACAACGCACTCATCCGGCGGATAGAGCATACGGACAGCCTCATCTGCCAGATGCTTTCCAGCCCGAATGCCGACCGTGCCTTCATGATTTATCATCCGGCACTTTCCTACTTTGCCCGCGACTACAACCTGCACCAGATTCCTATCGAGGCAGGTGGAAAGGAACCCTCCCCCGCCCATCTGAAGAACCTGATAAACTCCTGCAAGAAGGAGAAGGTACGCGTCATCTTTGTACAACCGGAATTCGACCGCCGCAATGCCGACCTTATCGCCCAGCAGACCGGAACCCGGGTAGTGGCTATCAATCCCCTCTCATACGACTGGGAGGAGGAGATGATGAATACGGCCAGAGCGCTTGTAAAAGAGTAAACGATGATTCTGTCCATTTAACGAAGAAGAAGCTATGCCTGCATCCCCCATTATAGAGATAAAGAACCTCAGCGCCGGATACGATAACCGGACCGTACTGCATGATATAAACCTGACTATCTACGAACGTGATTTTCTGGGTATCATCGGTCCCAACGGTGGTGGAAAGACTACCCTTATCAAATGTATACTGGGACTGCTGAAACCCACTACCGGGGAGATTCTATATCACTCCTGCCCTCCATCCCCCTCCGAAATTGCCAATTGTCAATTATCAACTGTCAATTGTCAATTATCCATGGGTTACTTGCCCCAGTACAGCAGCATCGACCGGAAATTTCCCATCACCGTAGAGGAGGTCATCCTTTCAGGACTCAGCAGCAAGAAGCCGCTGGCTTCACGCTTCACCGCCCGACACCGCGAGAAAGCCTCTGCCGTGATAGCCCGCATGGGGCTGGAAGGCATGGAGCAGCGTGCCATCGGCGCTTTGAGCGGCGGACAGTTGCAACGTGCCCTCCTGGGCCGTGCCATCATCTCCGACCCGCAGGTGGTGATTCTCGACGAACCCAGCACATACATCGACAAGCGTTTCGAAGCCCGCCTCTACGAACTGCTGGCAGAGATAAACAAGGATTGCGCCATTATTCTCGTCAGCCACGACATCGGCACGGTGTTGCAGCAAGTCAAGTCCATTGCCTGCGTCAACGAAACCCTGGACTACCATCCCGATACCGGCGTTACGGAAGAATGGCTGGAACGCAACTTCAACTGCCCGATAGAGTTGCTGGGGCACGGGACACTGCCGCACAGGATATTGAAAGAACACAAGCATTCTCACGGATGACTGGAAGCAAAGGAGGCCGACCCATTGTAGAACCGACCTCCCGTTACCCTTCCGAATAACTATCCGACAATCTTCTTACCCGTCATTTATATTGGAAAGCCTTATACGAATGGGGTAGTAATGACAAACGGAAAGAGTTCTTTGGTGTCACCGGACGCCTGCTCTGTACGGGTTCGGCAGGAAGGGGAGCCAGAATATCTCCATTCTCCAGATTTTCCAACCTCGTCACCTCATCATCGGTAACAATACGCACTTCCACCGGTTCATCATTGAAGTTCTCCACCACCAGTGTTTTATTGTCATACACAAACAATCCGACTTTGGAGGGAGCCTCCAGATAGATATCCATATCCCTACTCATAATGCGGCGAATCTCATTCAAGGCTTTTGCCGGAAAATCATATAAATTTCCCATATCATCGGGAATGGTCAATACATATAGATTGCCGGCGGCATAGGGAGCTCTCAACAAAATAGGATACCCCGATACTCCTCCCGTCAACGGACGGCCCGCACTGACTACTTCCCAAGCATCATTCGTATAATACTGAACCTGCGGTATCAATAAATCGCGTCCGGCTTGTCCATATCGGCCAAAATCATTGACAAGAGCTTTCAAATCGGTACAACGCAACTCTACTATTTCGGCAATTTTTTCAGGAATGGCTTTCAGCAAGCCGCTTGTAATCACCACATCCCGTCCGCTTTGCAATTGCTTCCTAATGTCGGTCATGAGCTCCGGAGCTTGAGCCGCCTGGGCAGTCAGCAGCACCACTTGTTGGTCTTTCGGAAAAACGGGACGTATATCCATCGGCAAACCTATCATGCCCAGATAATTCTGCAAGAAATCATCACCCGCCACATGAAAAGGCTTGTAGGACTTGATGCCAATGGGGTTACCCAACTTACCTACCAGTTTATCAGTCTGTTTCAATACAACATCCGCAATGCGTGCCATGGTGGTAGGCTCTATGGAAGTTCCGTTCTTCTGCCGGATAGGGGCAGTCATCTCATCATAATTAAAGCTGGTGCCCATGCCCTGCCAAGGGGTACGGAACCTGGGAGACAACTTCACGCCCAGAAGCTGGTTATAGGCAAAGAGAATGATTTCGGGAGCCTTGGCAAGCATGGTCAGATGCAGCTGCTCAGCATAGCGGTCCATACCCAGATTCAGTCCACCGGAGTCCACCCATCCTCCACCATTGTAGCCCGGACGCAGATTATCAAAATAACGGATAATATTATAGCTTAGATAATTCTGCAGATGCTGGTTGCCGGCAGGGTCCCTTGTTTCGGTACCCGTCCAGACACCGTCAAAGAGTTGGGGACCTTCCTCCAGATTAAAGCCCAAACCTTGGAAATGGTCGTACCAGTTGGGATACTTGATGATTACCTTTACACGAGGATTCACCTTCTTGGCAGGTTTCAGCACAAGGTCGCGCCCGGCTTCAGTCATCAGCTTCAAACGGTATTCCGTCCAGCTCTGCGTACCTTTGGCTTTTATCTCTATGTCCGACTTGCAACTGGTGAAGAAAAAGTCATCCAGAATAAACTCGTCAAAGTGCTTTGCCGTATGTTCTGCAATCTTTCGCACCATCTCACGATGCTCGGGATTGGAATAGCAGAACGTCTCGAAACTGTTCGCCTCGTTGATGGTGTAGGTAATTCCTCCGGCAGTCTCTATTCCCCGGTCATGGAAAAATTTCTTAGCTTGCTCCAGGGTGGCGTCATCCACAATCAGTAAATCACGATGTGTTTCCAAATAAATCTTGTCCACTTCCAACTGTTGTGAAATCACATTCCAAGTCGAATCCAGCCAATGGATGTCCTTCATCTTGTCTACCTCGTAGGCACGTACATAGACCGATACCTTAAAATTGTCATAAGCTTTTGCCTGCATGGCCATAGTGCAGACCATGCAGAGCAGAAAAGCTACAATTACAAACTTATCTACCTTTATTTTACTGTTCATTACCATTCAATATTTTCTGAGATGCCAATACCATATACATAAACCACGTAGCATGTCCGCCCAAACAGTACTCACCTTCCTGCCATAAGAACGGGAAATGAAGTAATTCGGGCAAGTCGGGACGAATCAGATTTGTACCCGGAGACACTCCACCCGGAATATAAGACCAGTCGGCACGGTTGACACCATAGGCGGCTTTCATCGTTTCGGCACCGACTCCCGTTACAAACGCTGCCTGATTACGTCCCGGATGCATACCGAGCAGGTATTGGACAGCATTGAAAATATAGTCCGGTGCAAACAAGTCAGGATAGGCAGCATGCAGGTAACAGTAATTGTAGCCCAGATGCTGGGGTTCCCATGAACCGGAAGAACGGTTACCTCTGTCATGCGGCACTCCATACGGAGTTTTACTGCTATACTCCTGATACATAGCCTGCAACTCCGGCAGTGCTTTGCGAACAGCCTTGCTGAAACGTGCATTTCCCACAGCTTTGTCGAAACGTCCGATGAACCAACCCGTCTGACGGATATTCTTGCAGATGAAATCCTGCTGCTGCAAAACGAAATCACGGTACTCCACTTCCTTTGTCGCCAGATAAAGTTCTACGGCAGCATGTACCTTGGCTGTCAGCACCCGGTTGTTGTCGCAGCGGGTAATCCTGAACAATTCACGGGCTATCTCCAGACAATCCGCTCCCAATGCATCGTTATGTCCCTTCAAGACACGTGAAATACCTGCCAGCCAAGCGGCTACCTGAAGTTCCCTACCAGGGTTGTCTTCCGTAAACACCCAGCGGTCGTCGGCAGTCCCACTGACATGGTCTGTATGGGCCGACGCATCACCCAAGTGTGCATACTGGCGTACGGTAGGACACAGAATCCCTCTGTAGAGACGCCCCAGAGCCTTCCAACCCGCCACTATCGTCAAAGCACCGTTTTCCACCTGCTGCAACAAGTCATTCTTTCCATCCGGCTGGTGAATCTCGACTATCTTCTTTTCAAAATCTATGGAAGTCTCGTCCCAATAGGTACCAAAGTTCTCACAAGCCATGGCAAGTATATAGGCCTCGCCTGCCTGGGATTCCACACGCAGGTCATAGTCCCCCGCATCGTGCCATCCACCCACATTCAGCCCTGGAACCAAATCACCCGGCTGGTACTTACAAAGAGTAGAGGTTCCCTGAGTATATCCGTCTATATGGTTGATATCGGTTTTGGCCATACGTGCATCGTCATGATGACAGAAGTCATGCCATACACGGTATTTTTCGTTCACACGCATGTGGCACATCTGTACCGGCAAAAAGTATTCCACCTCTGCCTGCCAGATACCCTTGTCCCACACATCTTTGGCAATGCGGAACACCGGAGAAGCAGCATCGCCGTACATTACCTGATAGAGCCCTTCTTCCGTCACTTCCGTGAAATCGAACTGCAGATAGTGGTAGCGTTGGAAATCTCCCCAATCCTTGGCAGCCTGCTGCTTTACCAGTTTCCTGCCATCGGCAGCAATGCGATAAAGGGCAGGTTGCTTGAAGTCTGTATCCCGTTTATCCAACTCTATGACAGCCACTTTCTTCTGTCCAGGATGGTAACCTACTTGAGAGGCTTGCACCACCGGTGCATAACGCCAGTCTTTAGTGACTGTCGGACGGATTATCCATTTCACCGCACCTTCCTTTGTCCCTGCCGGGAACTCCGAACGGAGCACAAACCAACCGTTGTTATGATTTATCCTTCCATCATACAGCAACAAGTCTCCTTTCTCACTTTCAATCGTAATCTTTGCCAAATCATCCTGAGGATTGAGTACAAACTTTTTCCCTGCGGCCAAAGGAGCAGAGACGATATCATCGGCAATCATCGGGTTATAAGTCTTTCTATCCAACAGCAACTGGTCCAAATCAGCTTTCCCGTCAGGATTGAAATCTCCGATATGCTCCATATTGGAAGACTGTTTCATGGTGGGCCCCATCGCCTGGTGGGGAAAGACTCCCGTCCGGTTGTCCATAATCCACGGCTTGCCCAGCAAAGTGGAAGGTACCAATTCCAGATTAAAGCCCAACTTGCCGGCAAACCGCTCGGGCACTGGTTGGTCCAAATCAACGGTCAATACCAGATAATCCTTCTCGCCTTTGACCTTAATGGTATAGCCAAAAACAAAATCCGGATAAAGCATCGGATTAAAGCCTGCCATGTGTTTGGCCGAATCCGGATAACTCAATGTGACACGGATTTCATTGTCAGCCTCATCCACCACCCGGCTTCTCATCTTGGGCAATCCCTGCCACTGCCCTTGCGAGATTTCAAAGCGCACATCTCCATTGGCAGCCCTGCGGTCTCCATTCAAAACAAGGGTCAGTCCTCCCTGGTGTCCTTCAGGGTAGACGTCACTGAACACCATCACATTGGCCCCGCCATTCTCAAAATATCCCGATGGATTGATTCTGAAATCCTGGGCGTGCAGCCCCATACAAAGCATCAGTGATGCTGCACCTGCTATAAATTTTTTCATAAATACTATTTTAAACGATTATGTATTTCTACTCCCAAGCGTACCGTATGATATGGGCAACGCCACATACTCACTTTGGGAGTATCCTTCTTGGGTTCTCCATCAAAACAATCACTGTACCATTCACCGTATTCCCGGTCTATCATACAGTCCTTTACGAAAGTCCAAACCGTATCGGCCGATTGCAGATAAACGTCATTCCCGCTGATTTGCCAGGCATTGACACAAGCTATCATCGTTTCAATCTGGCCCCACCATGAGGCATGCCCGGTTGTTCTTCCGCCCTTCTTTTCATACATCATATACCCTTTGTCACTCAGTCCTTCCGCCAAGCAAGCATCCGTCACATCCAGCGCAAGCCGATTCGCCCTATCCATCAGTTGCCGGTCTTCTAACACACGGGCAGCCTCACAAAGCAGCCATCCCGCCTCTACATCATGTCCATAAGAGTCCATCTCAACCAGACTGTTCCATGCATTATCAAAGAACAAATTAAAATGTCTCTTTGAAGAGTCATAAATGCGGTCCATAAACAACTCGGTGCAGAATTCGAGTCTTTTCCTCAGTCCGTCGTCTTTCCAGCACTGATATAAAAGGGTATAAGCCTCCAGCACGTGCAAATGCGCATTCATAGTCTTGGGTGCATTGTTATCATAATTATCCAGTTGTTTCCAATCTTCAGTAAAAGATTCCACATAACCGTCATATTGCGGTTCGCGGCCTTTCTCCTCCAAGGTATGATATAAACCGACAGCCATATCCAGACTCTCGCTGTTACCTGTTGCCAGATAGTGTTCAGCCAGCCCATAGATGGCGTAGGTCATGGCATACGTATATTTGGAAGCATTCAGCACCTCACCGTCAGGATTGACCAGCCAATATACCCCACCATGTTCCTTGTCTATAAATGTATCAATGAAGTAGCGTTGCGATTTATCCGCAAGCTTCAGATAAGCCTCATCCTTAAACGTACGGTATGCGGCAGAAAAACTCCACAGAATCCGGGCATTCAGAACCCCTCCTCTCGGAGCATCCACTACCGGAGTACCATTCCGCAATACAGTTCCATAAAAACCGCCGTCGGGAGCCACTGCATAATCCATCCAAAACGGCAACACGCTGTCTCTGACATTCGTGACAATCTCTGTACGCATGCGTGTCTGCATATCTGTCTCCCCTGAATGCGACCGGCAGCCTGCCAGACAAGACGCAACCAGCAGTGCTATCCAATAAAACATCTTCCTTTCCATAATTATTCTCTAAAACCATCAAACTTTTCCTTGTATAATTCCCCGTTTATCAGAAACTGGTGTTCGTCGTCTCAAGTACTGGTGTTTGTCATGTCAGACACCGGCTTTCATCACGACAGACCCTGACGTCTATCACAACAACTACTGGTGCCTGACATTTCACTCACAAATATTTTATTATTAAGTGTTTATTTATAATTTATCAATATCCCGGATTCTGGTCAGCCTGATTGATGAGCGGGTTGGTCAGAATCTCATTCGTCGGAATCGGGAAGATTTCCTGATAAGCCTCGTGCTCAAAGAAACGGAATGAGTCACCAGTCTGCAGACAAGCCTCTTGTGAAGAGTTGGCTACTGTTTTCGGATATTCGGCGGCAAACCATTCTTTGCACATACCCATACGGCACAAATCATGGTAAAGCGAGAACTCGGCATTGAATTCATGGCGACGCTCTATAATCAGCGCCACCTTCCATACCGGAGAAGTATAGCCTTTGGCTGCTTTATAGCTTGTATAATAGGTCTCTGCATCCGGCACTTCCACCGTCTGGGTATTCAACATGTCGGCGGGTAGGTCAATCATCGTCGCTCCCATCTCCAAATTACCCCAAGCACGGTTACGTATCTGACGTATCATGTTCCATCCGGTAGCGTTGTCACCTGTCTCGAAACAACATTCTGCATAGTCGAGCATGATGCCTGCATAACGCTTCAAAGTCAACGAAATAGGATTGAATACTTTGTTGTTCTCACCTGGCTTGCATCTCCAGTATTTCAAGGAATAAACAGTAGGCATATTTTCGGAACCTTGGAAAAGACCGTCAAAACCACTTGTCACCCCTACAGTCTGCCCGGTAATGGGATGCGTATCCCCTTTGGCAACAGCAGAGTATTGGCGGCGTTTGTCACCCGGTTCAAAGGAACGTACAAACTCCCAAGAAAGACAGAGAGACCCCCAGCCTCCCCATTCGGGTGCCGCACACATATATCCGTACCACATCATGGCATCTGAAGACGAATCGGCTCCCCAGCCCATATATCCTTGTTCATGATACATCACCTCAAATACAGATTCTTTGGTCCAATGTGTATCCCAGGCATGCAGGTTACCGAAGCAGGGCTCCAATGAATAGGTTCCACTGTCCACTATATCCTTTAGTTCCGTCTTGGCTTTCGTAAAGTCTTTCTTCAACATATACAGCTCGGCCAAATAAGCTTTGCAGAACCCCTTGGTTATACGTCCGTATTCACCATTCATGGGTAACCAGTCCAGATGGTCGCGTCCAAAAGACAAATCTTCCTCGATAGCCGCATAAGTCTCATCCACGGATTCCGGACGTGCCTTTCCTACCGAAGTAGTATAGGTTTCACCGGTAAGCAACATCGGTACCCTTCCGAAAAGTTTCGTCAGGTAAAGGTAGTTATAACCGCGGATGGCACGTGCTTGCGCTTCATAAACGGTCTTGGAATTGCTGTCCGCAAATATAGAGGCATCCGCCGTCTCCAGGCCAGCCAGGAAACGGTTTGCACGGTCCACTGCACGATAACTCATCCGCCATGCAGTCTCCAGGGAACCCTTATCGGGTTTCCAGGCATGACGCTGCCATTCCGCATCCCAACCGGAAGCCTGACAGTCCATCGTAGAATGGTTGGCAGCAAATACCTGAGGCTTGAATCCCCATGTTTCGTCATCACCGGAACCGTGCTGGTCCGTATAAAAGGTATCATAAAGTCCGTTCAATCCGGAAAGGACATTCTCCTCCGTTTTAAACATGAAATCCGCCGGAAGAATATCGTAATGATCCACTTCCAAATAATCGTCACAAGACGTTACGGTGCTTAAGGCCAGCACACCGATCAACAGTTTATATAAGTTTTTCATAATCATATTTTTTATCCGTTAGTATTAGAACTGTACACTCAGACCGAAAGTAACCGACATCGGGAACGGATAACGTCCTCCGTCAAATCCCGAATACAATACATTGGAGTCACCAACTTCCGGATCGCCGAACTTATTGTACGAAGAGATGGTACATACATTGTCGACACTGGCAAATACGCGTGCATTTTCCATTTTCACCGGTTTCAGCACATTCTTCGGGAATGTATATCCTATCTGAATATTTGAAATCTTCAGATAATCCCCCTTCTGGATGTAGGCGTCGGACACACGCATGTTCTTATTATAGTCTGTCTTGGTGATACGCGGATATTTGGCGCCGGTATTCGAAGATGACCATGCATTATTGATATATTCCTTCAGTACATTCTGATAACCGCCGTCGGGTGCATAGACTGAGGTCAAGCGGGCCGAAGAATAAGAAAGGATATCCATACCGGCTACACCGTACAAGTTCATCGAGAAATCAAAGTTTTTCCAGGAAGCGGTAAGGTTCATTCCGTAAGTGAACTTGGGATATCCATTGCCTATAACAGTACGGTCGGCATCGGTAATCTGCCCGTCACCATTCAAATCAACAAACTTATAGTCGCCGGGCTGGGTAGTCTTGTCCTGATATACACCACTTTCAACTCCCTTTTCAACCGCCAGCCTATTCATTTCATCAATTTCGGCCTGGGTTCTGAAAATGCCTTCTACCTTCCAGCCATAGTAGGAACCTACAGGATAGCCGTTCTGTGTAATGGAGTGGTTGTCCCAGTTGTCGCCATCTTGTGCTGACCCTGACTTGCTGAATATCGGATCGCCGACTTCAATAGCCTCGTTCTTCAGGGTAGACCCATTCAGCCTTATGCCGATATTCCAATCGCTGAAGCTCTTGTTCCACGCAGCAGTAAACTCGAAACCTGAGTTACGGATATGTCCCGCGTTAGTATAGACATTGGAGAAACCGGTAGAAGGACGAATCTGGCGATACAGAAGCAGATCCTTTGCGTCACGGATAAAGTAATCGGCAGAGAAAGAAAGCTCATTGTTCATAAAGGCAAAATCAATACCGATATTTGTCTGCTCATTGGTTTCCCATTTCAGGTTGGTATCAATTTCTTTCTGCTGGGCAATACCGGCACCGTTAATCACACTCGAACCATTAAAGAACCAGTACATTGCATTTGCCGAAGACAACTGTGCTATGGACAAGTTGGTACCATTGCCCGCATTACCGGTCTGTCCCCATCCGGCACGCAACTTCAAGTTACTGAACAGTTCTAAATCCTTAATGAACTTTTCCTCGGAAAGACGCCAAGCTACAGAAGCGGAAGGGAATGTACCATAACGATTGCCGGCACCAAAGTTCGAAGAACCGTCGCGGCGTACCGTTGCAGTCACAATATAGCGGTCGTTCAAAGTATAAGTCAGACGGCCGAAGTAAGAAAGGAATCTTGTCTTCAAATCCAGCCCACCATCCGTTTGCTTAGACGATGGGTCATTGGTCAATGAAATTTTGCGGATGTTGTCTGCCGGGAAATCGTTGGCACTGGAATTCAGCCAGGCACCGTTCGTATCGCTGGTAGAGAAACCGGCCATTGCACTTACGCGGTGATGCTCATTGGACCAGTCATAGTTCAAGAACGCTTCCAGACCGAGTGAAGTGGACTGGCTCTGGTTCAGCGAGAACGAGTCCTTACGGTCTTGAGTTCCAAAGGTTCTATCATTATAGGCTGTATAGCCATTATAACCTTTTGTATAATAATTATAACTGGCAATAGTTTTGAAGGTCAACCCTTTGTACAAATCGAGTTGTAGGAAAGCACTGGCGAGCAGACGGTCCCATTTATTGATGCTGTCGGCAGTCTTGGCAGCAGCAACCAGATTGTCAGCTCCCTTGTTCACATCCCCATTACCTTCTTTCTTGTAATGTCCCCAAGTACCGTCGGGCAACACAATAGGCATGGAATAGAAAACACCGTCCTCTACATAATCCATGGTTGGAATGGCTTGTGCATAGTTTCTCAGGTTGCCTCCTCCCATCTTTTCCGAATGTGCATAGTTCAAGTTCAAGCCTACATGCAGAAAGTCTTTCACTTTGTGAGTGATATTAGCGCGTGCCGTCAAGCGTTTAAAATTCGACTCAATCACGATACCCTGGTTGTTCAAATAACCCAGAGATAAGTTGGCTTGGGTATTTTCGCTGCCTCCCGAAGCAGAAAGGTTATAGTTCTGCTGTAATGCCGTGCGTGACATTTCATCCTGCCAGTCAATGCTGTTCAGTCTGCCTATGTAATCCTCGCCATATGCCAGATTGGTCATGGCAATACCGTCATTCTTGACGGCGGAACGTACAGCACTTGCAAACAAGCCCGCATCAGCCACATCAATCTTATTCGAATTGAACTGGAGGGCATAGTTGGCCGAAAAGTTCACCTTTGCCTTCCCCTTACCACCGTTCTTGGTAGTAATCATAATGACGCCATTGGCACCGCGAGTACCATAGATTGCCGTAGCCGAAGCATCCTTCAGAATTTCGATGGACTCTACATCATTAGGATTCAAGAAATCGATGGAAGTTCCTACCTGCACACCGTCCACTACATAGAGTGGGTCGGCAGAACCATTCACGGTTGCCACACCGCGGATACGGATGGAGAAACCTCCTTCCGGGTCACCGGAAGAACGGATGACAGATACACCTGCCGCAGCTCCCTGCAAACCTTGTCCCAAGTTCACCGGATTCCGCTTCATCATTTCCTCCGCATTCACGGAAGCCACAGAACCGGTGAGGTCGGATTTCTTCATCGTACCGTAGCCCACAACAACTACCTCATCCAAGGTTTCGGTATCCTCCTTTAAAGTAATTTTCAGAGCATTCATATTCCCGGTTACTTTGACCGTTCGCGCCAGATAACCGATGTAACTGGTCTTCAGCGTAGAACCTACGGGACACTGCAAGGAGAAGTTACCGTCCAAATCGGTAATCATACCGTTTGTCGTACCTTCCACAATGACATTGGCACCGATGATGGGCTCGCCTTTCTCATCCACCACTTGGCCCTTCACAGTAACTACACTCTGCTGTACGACAGTGACACCTGCAAACGGCTGTACGCTTGTTGCAAAGAGAGGTCCGGCACATGCCAGCGATACTGACATGATACCCAAATACTTCATCACATTTCTCATAAATACTAAATACTTAGGTTTAACAAATACCCCGGTCATAAGCACATCGGGAAAAAGATATGCGACACAATTTTGTGCCACTATAGAGGCACTGCCGTGCCATTGGGAAGGCACATCTGTGCCACCATAGTGGCACAGATTTCGGTAACTATATCCCTTTCTCTTCCATACCGACAGGGGTGAATTCAATATAGATTTTCAAAGATTAAGTTCAGAAACTCAGGGAAGTGCCTTCAACCTGGTTCAACAGTTGCGGTTTGGCCTTTCCACAATCCACTTTCACAACCTGAATACGGTTGTCGGCAGGTAGACAAACCAATCCTTCTGCCTGCTTCTTGTCAGCACTGTATACCTTCAGGCTCATTTTACTCCAATCCATCTCAGCAGTGGACTGCGCCAACTTCAGATGAGGAAGTACCGAACCGTCACGTACCAGCATGATTATCGGCAGACTGCCTGCTTCAATCCGGTGCCATCCGCCTTCGTAGACTTTCTCTGTCTGGTAGTCTATCCATTTTCCTTCGGGAAGGTAAACTGTGCGGCCCGTCATACCGGATTCAAGCAAGGGGGCAACCAGAATCTGCGAACCGAAGAGATACTCGTCATCCACTTTCCATGCTCCCGGATCATCGGGGAATTCTACAAACAAGGCTCTTAGCATCGGTAAGCCCTTTTCTGTACATTCCTTAGCCTGAGCATACACATAAGGCATCAGACGGTACTTCATCTCCGCACTCTTGCGGAAGACATCCTGCACACGCTTGCTGTCGTACAACCACGGCTCTGTCGGAGGTGCCCCATGCGCGCGGGTATGGGAAGTAAGAAAACCGAACGGTATCCAGCGGCAATACAAGTCCTCCGGAGTGGATTTTACAAAGCCGCCCATATCATGGCTCCAGAAGGAGAAACCGGACAAGCCGAAGGACAAGCCTGCACGAAGCGTACCCAGCAGACCCGTGTTCGTAGTTGCAGCATCACCGCCCCAATGCAATGGATAACGCTGGGAACCAGCCCATGCGGCACGTGCCCACATTATATTCTCGTTGTGCAACTTCTTGGTTATCTCGGACACTGCCATATCATAACGCACCGGATAGAGGTTATGCTCATACCATCCGCTCTTGCCGGAAGCGTAAATACCATTCAGTGGAGCAGCCTCGCCAAAGTCTACTTTAATGGCACTGACACCGATATTCAGCAATCCCGCCAGTTTGTCCTGATACCACTTTACTGTTTCCGGATTGGAAAAATCAAGCACCACATCTTCGTAGGGAAGTTCACCATTTCCATTTTTCACATACATGTCTTTCTCTATCAGTTCAGAGAAATAACGGTTTTTAGGAGTGAAATAAGGCAACTGCCACAAACATACATGGAAACCTTGTGACCTCAAATCCTTCAACATCTGCTGTGGATTCTGGAAACGGTTCTCGGAGAATTTATAGTCACACTGCCAGTCCACATCAAACCAGCCGGTATCGAAATGGATAACATCGCACGGATACTTGTTCTTACGGATATTGGCCGCTACATCATAACCTTCCTTTTCACTGAAATAGGTAATACGGCTCATCCACGTACCGAAAGACCACAAGGGGGGCATGCCCGGCTTTCCTACCAAATCGGTGTACTCGTCCAGAATATCTTTCGGCTCGCCGAAGAAAACGAACAAATCCAGGTTCTCGTCGCCCATGAACATTTTGTTCAGCCCAATATAGGTAGCACCAAAATCACAAGTCACGGGAGCGGATGTATGCATAAACATACCATATCCCCGGTTACTCATAAAGAAAGGAATCGGTTTGTACATTTGGTCCGTCTCAGGCCCTTGTGGGTCTGTAACGAACAAGTTCACCTTCTGTCCGGCCTTGTTCAGCCCAGTGGCAGACTCTCCGCAACCAAAAATCATTTCATCTGCAGTCAAGGTAAATACCGGATTGATGCGGCGAGCATTGTCGCTTCCCCGCTTCACAAAACAGAACGGCGTATATTTTACCTGCGTAGAGTCCGCGTCGCTCAAAGCGGCAGTCTGGCTCAAGATACGTCCGGCTTTATCCTTCAAGACGATTCTCCAAGGATTCTTGTTAATCTGAATGGTTCCATAGTCGCTGGAATAGATAATCTTGTCATTCGTCTCGATAACTTTCCAGCTTCCATCCCTGCCCGGTTCCTTTGCCAACATGATGGAAGCGGCAGGTTTGGGTTCCACCGGGGTCGTTAGCATACGGATACGTACCGTACGCGGAGTTACAAAGTCAATCTTGAATTTGAGGTTAGGGTCATTTTCATAGGCAGTGAAGGGGAAATCGAGCATTCTCATTTTACGGGGCTGTGCACCGTTGGTATTGAAGGCTTGGCGGGGCATCAGATGCCCGCGTTTCCAATTCACCAGCCCTTCACCCGACTTGGCATCGAATGACTCCAGGTGATCTGCAAAAAACAAGGTATTACTCAAGTCACGGAAATCGGTACTCATGTCCAGAGGTTGGTTCATCAAATACGAAGTACCGTCATTGACATGTGGCTGTGCCAACAGATTGCCACCGGCAAACAACAGCATCGCCACTGCTAAAAGTTCTTTCTTCATACTATTAGGATTTAAATGATCTCGCCTGCAAATGTATTTTTCTTAAAGGAAACACAGATGCCTTAAAAATGTCTTTTAATATCCGGTTTTGTTTCATAGAACCCATATAGGGCCATTGGAAACAAAATGCATACTATTTTTCACCAAACGGAGGATATCATCCCACACGAATACGCAAATCTTTCCTTGCTCGTTCGAAGGATTATATTTAAGTTTGCAGTTACAATATTGTTAATCCTTCTAATAAAGAAAATACATGAAACAACTGCTCCTATTCCTTATATGCAACCTGGCCTTCCTCCTTACTGTTCAAGGTAACTCAGCGGAAATCCCGCCGGCTGTCATGTTCAAGCAGCTCTCTACAACAGAAGGACTCTCCAACAACAGTGTCCGAAGCATCTACAGAGACAATAGGGGATTCCTCTGGGTGGGGACAGAATCAGGACTCAACAAATACGACGGCTACTCCTTCCAGCAGTATTACCAGAACAACTCCGACCTGCCGGACGATGCCATCAGCGAAATTTTCGAAGGACCGGACGACAATGTATGGATAAGGACTTCCAGCGGCTACAGTATCTATAATTATAAGACCGGTGAATTCGACAATGACTATAAACCCATACTCGATGGGTTGCAAATCCCCAGTAAAAACATTCTGAGGATGGGAAAAACATCCAAGAATGAGTTTTGGGCCTACGACTATTCCAAACTTTACATACGAAGCATGGACAACAACTCCATCAAAGCCTATCCATTGGCAGTTGAAAAGATTTCAAACCTCTATATAGGTGTCCAGTTCATTTATATAATGTACTCCAACGGTACCCTATACAGTATCAGCAAGCAGACTTCCGAAGTCAAGGAAATAGCCATTCCCACCATCTATAGACCTTTGCTGGAGAATCATGAGCCACACATTTACATAGACCAAAACGAAAGCCTATGGGTATACACCTTCCAAAACAGCCTACTTTTGCACAAGAACAGTTTTACACAGCAATGGGAGGACATCAGCCTGAACAATAACACTCACATACAGTACAATCGCGTGCAACGCATCCTCGACCTGGGAGACGGCAACGTATGGATACTTACCAGCCATATGGGGCTGTTCGTTTACAACACCCTGACCAAATCGCTTACCAACTTGGTGCACAATCCATTGAAACCGCACACCATTGCCAGCAACAATCTGAATACCATTTACCGGGACAAAGACGGAACCATATACATAGGGAATTTCAAACACGGTATTTCCTATTATAGCCCCATGTCCCAAATCATACTATGCAACAAATCCCTGGAATATGATGATATCCTGACCTTCTGCGAAGACACCAGCCAGGAATACATTTACTACGGAACAGACGGTACGGGACTAATCCGACGTTCACTAGTGACCGATTCATACGAAAAGATAGCAACTCCCGCCAATATTGTAGTCGACTTATCCATCGACTCCAAAAACCGCCTATGGATAGGCACCTTCCAGAAAGGACTGCTATGCTACTCGAAAGGGCAAATCAAACAATACACAGTAAGTAACAGCCAGCTTCTCGAGAACAATGTGTATACAGTAAAGGTAGACAAACACGGATACATCTGGATAGGTACCATGAAAGGATACATACAGAGGTTAAATCCGGAAACCGGGCAGTTTGACACCATCTTGTACCGTCCGGGAGAATTCTTTGTCCGAGATATGTACTATGATAAAGACAGTACCCTTTACGTAGCGACCAAAGGAGGACTCATTATCATCGATACGGAAACCCAAGCCTATAATATCTACGCCGAAGCCGGCCGCTTCAAGGAGAACAATATGCTCACTGTCTATAAGGACAGCCGGGACCTTCTTTGGATAGGACATCCACACGGACTGAGTATATGGAACCAGAAGAACGACTCCATCTACTTCCTTGACCAGAAAAACGGACTTGCCGCCAACCTCGTCAGAGCCGTCACGGAAGACAACAACAACCAGATGTGGATTGGTACCGGCAACGGCATCTCACGAATCAAAATAACAAACGGTACATACGCCATCGTGAACTACTCCGTAAGCGACGGACTGATATGCAACGATACCAATGTCCACGCCATCCTCAAGCTACAGAACGGCAATATACTGATAGGCACGCCACAAGGTTACCAGACTATCATTCCACAAGACATCCTGACCACAAGTTATGATGCCAATATTTACCTTACCGGTATTGAGCTCAAATCCGGAATGACCCATCCGGACATCCTGAACGGCAGCTCACTTGAATGTGCACAACATCTTTCCTTCACTGAAAAGGAAAATTCATTCACTCTGTCCTTCTCTGCCCTCGACCTGGTGGAAACGGATAAGATAAAATATGCCTATAAGATTCATTCCAACTGGATTTATGCTGAAAACAACAAAGTAAACCTATCCATGCTGACTGCCGGAAACTATACTTTATCCGTCAAGGCATGCAACTCACAAGGCATATGGAGCCCCAACGTCAAGGAACTGAAAATAAAGATACTCCCTCCTTGGTGGCGCACTTGGTGGGCTTATACCATATATAGCGGTATCGTTTTGTGCATCCTTCTGTCCATTATCCGCAATCTGCGCTTACGCCAAAAGCAGAAACAAATCATGCAGGCCATCGAGGTGGAAAATGAAAGGCAGCAGAAAATCAACAATATGAAACTGCAGTTCTTTGCCAACATAAGTCACGAACTGCGGACTCCCTTGTCACTTATCATCAATCCGCTTGAAGAGTTTTTCGTAGACCATCCCGAATATCGTAAAGGCATTCTGGATATGGTCAAACAAAATGCCGACTATCTGCTGGAACTGATTAACCAACTGCTGGATTTCAGAAAGCTGGATGCCAAGGCTGAAACCCTGAAATGCAAACATGACAACATCCTTATCATTCTGAGTGAAATATTCCACTCTTTCGATCCGATAGCACAGAAACGGAACATCAGCTATAGCCTTACCGCTCCACAACATTCTGTATTCATGGATTTTGACTATGACAAGATACGCAAGATATGCACAAATATCCTGTCAAATGCATTCAAGTTCACTCCCAATAAAGGAAGCATCTCACTGGATATTGCCGTAAGAGGCACAAATCTGGAACTGACCTTTACCGACACCGGTTGCGGCATAGAGGATGAAGCCAAGGAGAAAATATTCCAAAGATTCTATCAGTCGGGCAAAAACCAGTCGAACAACGGAGGCAGCGGCATTGGACTGCACATTGTTTCCGAATACGTAAAGATGCATCAGGGTACTGTCTGTGTCAGGGATAACCAGCCTTGTGGTTCTGTATTCCTGATTGCCCTACCCCTACACCAGAACAGTAATGAAACCAAAAACGGAGAACCGGTCGAAGGACCGGAAATAAAAGAAGAATCCCATCCATTCACCATACTACTCGTAGATGACAACTACGACTTCTTGAAATTTCTCTCTGAAAGTCTTGCCAGGCAGTATCATGTATTAAAAGCCACAAACGGAAAACATGCACTGAATGTACTGGAAAAGGAAGATATTGATTTAGTGGTCAGTGACATCATGATGCCCGAAATGGATGGTCTGGAACTATGTTCAACCATCAAGAATGACATACGCTACTCCCATATCCCCATTATCCTCCTGACAGCTAAGGCAAGTGAAGAACACCAATTGGAAGGGCTTAGCGTTGGCGCAGACGACTATATCACCAAGCCTTTCAATATGGAAGTCCTCAAGCTGCGCATCAACAAGATTATCGAGATGAACGTCAAACGTCAGGAAATGTTCAATCAGGACATTAAAATCGAGCCAAGCCGTATCACCATCACTCCTCTTGACCGACAGCTGGTGGAAAAAGCCATCCAGATTGTAGAGGACAATATCAGCGAAACCGAGTTTTCCGTCGAAGAGCTTGCCAGCAGCCTGAATATATCACGCAGCTATTTCTACAAGAAAATGATTAAGATAACGGGAAAGAAACCCATCGAATTCATCAGGACCATCCGTATGAAACGTGCACAACAACTCTTGACAGAAAGCCAGATGCAAGTTTCGGAAATTGCATATACCTTGGGGTATAACTCCCCCAAGATATTCTCCAAACATTTTAAAAAAGAGTTCAACATCAGCCCATCCGAATTTATAAGGCAGCAGGCTGAATAGAAACATTATTTTGACATCAAAGCATCCAACGAAGACACCAACGCCACCAAAGCAGCACTCCAATTAATGGCTATCTCATTGGAAGCATACGAACCTTCCACATCTGCAT
>ERZ791840.704-NODE-704-length-20526-cov-2.650530_pt1 | contig 20526 bp, 20 predicted proteins | sample MGYA00510291_ERZ791840 | MGnify/ENA primary metagenome ERZ791840 (study PRJEB30046, sample SAMN00715256) | human gut metagenome | study: EMG produced TPA metagenomics assembly of the A metagenome-wide association study of gut microbiota in type 2... | reverse complement strand
TTGAATATGTGAGAGTGAACCATTTAGCATAAACAGCTTGTACCCGTGTGAGGGGTGTCCTTTTTCTGGATGAGCTGGCGGAGTTCCCAAGAGGTGTTCTGGAGGTGCTCAGGCAGCCGCTGGAAGAAAAATGCATTCATCTGGCAAGGCAGCAGGGAGCTTATATTTTTCCGGCAGACTTTATGCTGGTTGCTGCAACGAATCCATGTCCCTGTGGAATGGCTCCTGGTCCCCAATGCACCTGTACGCCCGGGCAGATCCGGAATTATCAGGGAAAGTTGAGCCAGCCGTTTCTGGATCGGATTGATATCTGCATGGAGGCACCCAAGGTCGAATATGAAGAACTGACCGGAAAGGGAACAGGGATGGATTCCAGAGCCATGCGGGAAAAAGTGATGCTTGCAAGAATGCGTCAGATGGAACGTTTTCGGGAAGAAAAGCTGACAAAAAATGTACAGATGGGACAAAATGAAATTGAAAAATACTGTCATCTTGGGAAAGAGGAAGAACGGATGATGCGCCAGGCTTATGAAGTGATGAACCTGACGGTGAGGAGCTATCATAAGGTGTTGAAGGTGGCACGGACAATCGCAGATCTGGAGGAAAAGGAGGAGATCGATCTTGCGACACTTCGAGAGGCACTGGGGTATCGGGTTATGGATAAAGAATACTGGGGATAAGAGAAATGAGTGAAATGTGGTATACATATTGGCTGGCGTGTGTGGAAGGAATCACCGGTGGCAGGAAGTGTGAATTATGCAGAAAAAACGGATCTGCGGAAGCAGTCTATTATATAGAAGAAAAAGGAATCAGAGAACAGACAATTACAGAAAAAGAGTGGGAGATCCTGAAAGAAAGTAAGAAAAAAAGGAACTGGAGGGAAGTGTATCAAAAAGCGGTGGACCGGGGAATTCAGATGGCAGTCCGTGGCCAGAAAAATTATCCGAAGCGGCTTGAAGAACTTGCGGGAATGCCGTATGCACTCTTTTTTATCGGGGAGATGCCACAGGAGGGAATCCCGTCGGTGGCGGTGGTGGGTGCCAGAAGATGTAGCAGCTATGGTGAAAAAATGACGCTTCGCTTTGTGGAAAGACTTGCGGAGAGTGGAATCCAGATCATCAGTGGAATGGCACTGGGAATTGACGGGATGGCACACCGGGCTGCATTAAATGTTGGAGGAAAAACATTTGCGGTCCTGGGAGGCGGAGCGGATGTATGTTATCCGGCGGCACATAAAGGACTCTATAATGATTTGATAAAGCGGGGCGGCATACTGTCTGAACAGCCACCGGGAACTCCACCGGTTGCCTGGCATTTTCCGGCAAGAAACCGTCTGATCAGCGGACTTGCCGATGTGGTACTTGTTATGGAGGCAAAAGAAAAGAGCGGATCCCTGATTACAGCAGACATGGCTCTTGAACAAGGAAGAGACATTTATGCTCTCCCGGGGATGGTGACAGAGCCGCTGAGCTGTGGTTGTAACCGCCTGATCCGGCAGGGAGCAGGGATTCTTCTGAATGAAGAAGATTTGCTGGAAGAACTGGTTATAAAAGGGCTGCTAAAGAAGAAAATCGCAATTATATCAGACACGAAAAATAAAATAAAGCTTGAAACGAAAGAAAATTTGGTGTATAGTAAGCTCGGTTTGTATCCGCGGGGGCTGGATGATTTACAGAGAGAAACCGGACTTACTCCACAGGAGGTGATGGGAATCTGTGTATCTCTTCAGTTGAAAGGATGCATTCAGGAAAGATCAAAAAATTATTATGTCAGAGCTAAATGATCTGACACTATTAATATGGAGGAATATAATATATGGCACGTTATCTTGTGATTGTAGAGTCACCGACAAAAGTGAAGACCATAAAGAAATTTCTCGGCAGCAATTACGTGGTAATGGCATCAAACGGACATGTAAGAGATTTGCCGAAAAGTCAGATGGGAGTAGACCTGGAGCATGACTTTGAGCCGAAATACATTACAATCAGAGGAAAAGGTGAGATCCTTGCAGGACTTAGAAAAGAAGTAAAAAAAGCAGATAAGATTTATCTTGCAACTGACCCGGACCGCGAAGGAGAAGCAATTTCCTGGCACTTGATGAAAGCACTTAAGCTGGAAGGAAAGAAAGTATACCGGATCAGCTTTAACGAGATCACTAAAAGTGCGGTAAAGGCATCCCTGAAAAATGCACGTGATATCGACATGGATCTGGTAGATGCGCAGCAGGCGCGTCGTGTGCTGGATCGTATCGTGGGATATAAGATCAGTCCGGTTCTCTGGGCAAAAGTAAAAAGAGGACTTAGTGCCGGTCGTGTGCAGTCTGTGGCACTTCGCATCATTGCAGACCGGGAAGATGAGATCGCAGCGTTTATTCCGGAAGAATACTGGTCACTGGACGCCAATTTCAAGGTAAAGGGAGAAAAGAAGCCTCTTGTAGCAAAATTCTACGGAACAAAGGATGAGAAGATTACGATCCATAATGAAGAGGAAATGAATAAGATTCTTGCAGAACTGGAAGATGCAGAATATAAAGTGGTCGATGTAAAGCGCGGTGAGAGAAGCAAAAAAGCACCGCTTCCGTTTACAACCAGTACCCTTCAGCAGGAGGCATCCAAAGCATTGAATTTTGCAACTTCAAAGACGATGCGTATTGCACAGCAGCTTTATGAAGGTGTGGATATCAAAGGAAGTGGAACGGTTGGTCTGATCACTTACCTGCGTACGGATTCGACCCGTATCTCTGAGGAGGCGGATGCAAATGCAAGAGCCTACGTTGGAAAAGCCTACGGAGAAGAGTATGTGGCAGAGGCTGCATCGGAACAGAAGCAGAAGAATGACGGGAAAAATATTCAGGATGCACACGAAGCCATCCGCCCGTCAGATGTTACCCGTGTTCCGGCAGAAATCAAAGAATCTCTTACAAGAGACCAGTTCCGTCTGTATCAGCTGATCTGGAAGCGTTTTGTGGCGAGCAGAATGCAGCCGGCAAAATATGAGACAACTTCTGTTAAAATCGGAGCAGATGATTACCGTTTTACGGTATCGGCATCTAAGGTTATATTTGAAGGTTTCCGTCTGGCATATGTGGAAAGCGATGAGGAAAAACAGAGTGGAAATGTAATGGTCAAGAGTATCGATAAAGATTCAGAACTGACGAAAGAATCCTTTGACTATAAGCAGCATTTCACACAGCCACCTGCACATTACACCGAGGCATCTCTTGTAAAGACACTGGAAGAACTTGGAATCGGACGTCCGAGTACCTATGCACCAACGATCTCTACGATTATTGCAAGAAGATACGTTGCAAAAGAGAACAAGAATCTTTATATGACTGAGCTTGGTGAAGTGGTCAATAATATTATGAAGCAGTCTTTCACAAGCATTGTCGATGTCAACTTTACCGCTTATATGGAAGGACTTCTGGATATGATCGCAGAAGGAAAGGTAGAGTGGAAATCGGTTATCAGCAATTTCTATCCGGATCTGAATGAAGCGGTTGAAAAAGCAGAAAAAGAGCTGGAAACAGTTAAAATTGAGGATGAGGTAACCGATGTAGTCTGCGAAGAATGTGGAAGAAATATGGTCATCAAATACGGTCCTCATGGAAAGTTCCTTGCATGTCCCGGATTCCCGGAATGCCGCAACACCAAACCGTATCTGGAGAAGATCGGAGTTGCCTGCCCGAAATGCGGAAAAGACATTGTACTGCGTAAGACAAAGAAAGGCAGACGTTATTACGGATGTGAGGATAATCCGGAATGTGATTTTATGTCATGGCAGAAGCCATCAGAAGAAAAATGTCCGAAATGCGGAAGCTATATGGTAGAAAAGGGAAATAAACTTGTCTGCGGTAATGAACAGTGTGGGTTTGTTAAAAATAAAGAGAAAGATGAAAAATAAATCAAATTTCATTGAACTATTCAGAATTGTATGATAATATATTTATATGCACATTTTTTTGACTAATTTGTGTGCATAATTTCAACAATATTTCATATTCGTGAAAAATGCGAACGGAAACGCACATTTTTAATAAAAGTATATGGAGGCAGATATGAGCGTACAATTATTGGATAAAACAAGAAAAATTAACAAACTGTTGCACAATAATAATTCAAGCAAAGTTGTGTTTACAGATATCTGTGAAGTTCTGACAGAGATTCTGGCATCGAATGTACTGGTAGTTAGTAAGAAAGGAAAGGTACTCGGTGTCAGCACATGTGAAGGAGTCCCGGAGATCCATGAACTTTTGCAGGACGAAGTGGGAGAACATATTGATCCGATGTTGAATGAACGTCTTCTCAGTATTCTTTCCACAAAAGAGAATGTTAATCTGCAGACACTTGGATTTACAGCTGATGTATCCCAGGGATATCAGGCGATCATTACTCCGATCAACATTGCAGGAGAGAGACTTGGAACTCTGTTTTTATACAGAAAAGAGTCCATGTACGAAATTGATGACATCATTTTGAGTGAGTACGGAACCACTGTCGTGGGACTTGAGATGCTCCGCTCTGTTAATGAAGAGAGTGCAGAAGAGACCAGAAAAGAACAGATCGTACAATCTGCGATCAGCACCCTTTCTTTCTCTGAGCTGGAAGCAATCATCCATATTTTTGATGAACTTAACGGAATGGAAGGGATTCTGGTGGCAAGCAAGATTGCAGACCGTGTGGGAATCACCCGTTCTGTAATTGTCAATGCACTCCGCAAATTTGAGAGTGCGGGTGTGATCGAATCCCGTTCATCCGGTATGAAAGGAACTTACATCAAGGTTGTGAATGATTACGTGTTCAAAGAACTGGATAAGATTAAAAAAGAAAAAATGAATTAAGGATAAAAGTAAAAGAGGGGTATCAGACAAATCTGATGCCCTTTTCTTTAACGGGGAATTATATTTGTAAAAAGGAGAGAAGAGAGCATGTATGATGGAGATAAAGCTGTACTTACGATGGTACAGTATCTGAAAGAAGATAAGGAAAAAGATGAGAATATTTATGAGGCAACAGTCATAGAATATCAGAAGGAGATGGAGCAGGTACATCTGATCCTGCGCTCAGGCAGTCTTTCTGATATTTCACTGGATGCAGTATATGAATGCCGGATCCGGACGATCACTTGTGAGACTGTGTGTACAGGGATGATAAAGGAGCGTTATGAGAACCGTGCAGGTATGATTCTGGTTCTGCAGGTGACGAATGGATTTTATGAAATAAATCTAAAGTAATTATAAAATTCAAAATCGAATGTTGACAAAAAAGAAAGAGAGTGCTATCTTATACCTAGAAAGTTTTTAGCACTCGATTTTGTTGAGTGCTAACAAGATAGAGTTAGGAGGAATTATAATGAAATTAGAACCATTAGCTGACAGAGTTGTATTAAAACAGTTAGTTGCAGAGGAGACTACCAAATCAGGAATCGTACTTCCTGGACAGTCAAAGGAAAAACCACAGCAGGCAGAAGTTGTTGCTGTAGGACCTGGCGGAGTTGTTGATGGAAAAGAAGTTACGATGAATGTTTCAGTAGGTGATAAAGTTATCTATTCCAAATATGCAGGTACAGAAGTAGAACTCGATGATGAAGAGTACATCATTGTAAAACAGAATGATATTCTTGCAGTGATCAGATAATCCGGCAGGATATCATATACAGATAAAAATCAGATTTTCAGATTAGAACAGAATTTTATTTTTAAGAATCAGGAGTGATAGAAATGGCAAAGGAAATTAAATACGGAGCAGACGCAAGAAAGGCACTGGAAGCAGGTGTCAACAAACTTGCTGATACAGTAAGAGTAACAATCGGACCAAAAGGACGCAATGTTGTATTAGACAAATCTTTTGGTGCACCGCTGATCACAAATGACGGTGTAACGAACTGGAAGATGCATTTGAAAATATGGGAGCACAGCTGATCCGTGAAGTTGCATCTAAGACCAACGATGTTGCAGGTGATGGTACAACAACAGCTACTGTTCTTGCACAGGCTATGGTACACGAAGGAATGAAGAACCTGGAAGCAGGTGCAAACCCGATCGTATTAAGAAAAGGTATGAAGAAAGCAACAGACTGTGCTGTAGAAGCTATCAAGAAGATGAGCAGCAAAGTTACAGGAAGAGAGCAGATCGCAAGAGTAGCAGCTATCTCAGCAAGTGATGACAGTGTTGGTGAGATGGTAGCAGAAGCTATGGACAAAGTTTCCAACGATGGCGTTATCACAATTGAAGAGTCAAAGACAATGAAGACAGAGCTTGACCTTGTAGAAGGTATGCAATTCGACCGTGGATATATTTCAGCATATATGTGCACTGATATGGAAAAGATGGAAGCAAATCTTGACGATCCATATATCCTGATCACAGACAAGAAGATTTCTAATATTCAGGAAATCCTTCCACTGCTGGAACAGATCGTACAGTCAGGAGCAAAACTTCTTATCGTAGCAGAAGATATCGAAGGAGAAGCTCTTACAACTCTGATCGTCAACAAACTGCGTGGAACATTCAATGTAGTTGCAGTAAAAGCACCTGGATATGGTGACAGAAGAAAAGCTATGCTGGAAGATATTGCAATTTTAACAGGCGGACAGGTAATTTCAGAAGAACTTGGTCTGGAACTGAAAGATACAACAATGGCACAGCTTGGACGTGCAAAATCTGTAAAAGTTCAGAAAGAGAATACAGTCATCGTTGATGGTATGGGCGATAAGGCTGCTCTGGAAGCCAGAATCGGACAGATTAAAGCTCAGATCGAAGAGACAACATCTGATTTTGATAAAGAAAAACTTCAGGAAAGACTTGCAAAACTCGCCGGCGGAGTTGCAGTTATCCGTGTAGGTGCTGCTACTGAGACAGAGATGAAAGAAGCAAAACTCCGTATGGAAGATGCTCTTAATGCAACAAGAGCAGCAGTAGAAGAAGGAATCATTGCAGGTGGTGGATCAGCATACATCCATGCATCAAAAGAAGTTGCCAAACTTGCAGAAACTCTGGAAGGTGATGAAAAGACAGGGGCAAAAGTAGTCCTCAAAGCTCTGGAAGCACCATTATTCCACATTTCAGCTAACGCAGGTCTTGAAGGCGCAGTTATCATCAACAAGGTAAGAGAAGCTGAACCGGGAAATGGCTTTGATGCTTACAATGAAGAATATGTAGATATGGTGAAAGCAGGTATCCTTGATCCTGCAAAAGTAACAAGAAGCGCACTGCAGAACGCTACAAGTGTTGCATCTACACTCCTTACAACAGAATCCGTTGTTGCTAACATCAAAGAAGATGCACCGGCTATGCCGGCGGGCGGAGCTCCGGGAATGGGCATGATGTAAGCTAAAAATATGATTTTTAGAAAACTCCTCAGAAGAGGAGTTTTCTTTTTATTATAAAAGTGTTACAATAGTTCTAATATATAAATTTGGAGGTTAGGATATGGGTGATTTTTACACAGAACAGCTGGTGAAGAGGCAGAAAGCATCTTCGACGACGCTGATCAAAGCAATACTTATCATACTTACTGTTCTGTCGGTCGTACTTATATTTATGATCCCATTCGGAATAATTGGTCCGGTGATCATGATTGCACTGGATGTTTTTTTGTTCCGGAGTATGGATGTTGAATATGAGTATTTATTTGTGAATGGGAGTCTTGATATTGATAAGATTATGGCAAAATCCCGTCGGAAAAATATGTTTTCCATGGAGATGACGGATCTTGAGATGATGGCACCTTCCGGTTCGCCGGAACTCAGACCTTATCAAGGACTGAAAGGAACCGATTACAGTTCAGGTATGCCGGGGGCAGATACATATGAGCTGATCGTTGTAAATAACGGGGAAAAGAAAAAAATTATTTTTGAGCCAAATAAGACAGTTTGTGAAGGACTGAAGATGCTGGCACCAAGAAAAGTATTTTGTAAATAATTCCCGAAAGACGTGCAGAAAAGCTTGCAGGTTCCGGGGTACAATTGCATCCGGAAAGACGGTTACGTAAAATTATCAATGATCTGTAGAAATGTGATTGCCACGGACGGACGAATGTACTCGATAAAGGACTTGACATAGCATAGATTTATGCGTTATCATAGCAGATAATCAAAATTACAGACGAGAGAGAAAGGAAGAAAAATCATGGGAAAGATTATTGGAGAAGGAATCACCTTCGATGATGTACTTCTGGTACCTTCTTATTCAGAAGTAATTCCAAATCAGGTTGATTTATCAACTTATCTTACAAAGGGCATTAAGCTTAACATACCGATGATGAGTGCGGGAATGGACACTGTTACCGAACATCGTATGGCGATCGCTATGGCACGCCAGGGAGGTATCGGTATTATTCACAAGAATATGTCGATTGAACAGCAGGCAGAAGAAGTAGACAAGGTTAAGCGTTCTGAGAATGGTGTCATTACAGATCCATTCTATCTGTCGCCGGAGCATACACTGGCAGATGCTAATGAACTGATGGCGAAGTTCCGTATTTCCGGAGTTCCGATCACAGAGGGAAGAAAGCTGGTAGGTATCATTACGAACCGTGACCTCAAGTTTGAAGAAGATTTCTCCAAGAAGATCAAAGAATCCATGACAAGCGAAGGTCTTGTAACAGCACAGGAAGGTATCACCCTGGAAGAAGCAAAGAAGATCCTCGCAAAAGCAAGAAAAGAAAAACTTCCAATCGTAGACAAAGATTTTAACTTAAAAGGTCTGATCACAATTAAAGATATTGAGAAACAGATCAAATACCCACTGTCAGCAAAAGACGCGCAGGGAAGACTTCTGTGTGGTGCAGCGATCGGTATTACAGCGAACTGTCTTGAAAGAGCAGAAGCTCTTGTAAAAGCAAAAGTTGATGTAGTAGTACTTGATTCGGCACACGGACATTCAGCAAATGTACTTCGTACCGTAAGAATGATCAAGGATGCATTCCCGAATCTTCAGGTGATCGCAGGTAACGTTGCAACAGGAGAAGCAACAAAAGCACTGATCGATGCAGTCAGAGGCGATGTGGAAAATGGTCTTGTGTTTTGCGGGGAGAATGTAGACCGTATTCAAAAGATGACAACCGTACATGAATCGTAGCCGGTATCGGTGTACCACAGATCACAGCTGTTATGGACTGCTACGAAGCAGCAAAAGAGTCGGGAATTCCGATTATTGCAGATGGTGGTATTAAGTACTCAGGTGATATGACAAAGGCGATCGCAGCCGGAGCCAACGTATGTATGATGGGAAGTATCTTCGCAGGATGCGATGAAAGCCCGGGAACATTCGAACTCTATCAGGGAAGAAAATACAAAGTATATCGTGGAATGGGATCTATCGCAGCAATGGAGAACGGAAGCAAAGACAGATACTTCCAGACAGATGCGAAGAAGCTTGTACCGGAAGGCGTAGAAGGACGAGTTGCCTATAAAGGATCTGTAGAAGATACTGTATTCCAGTTAATGGGCGGTCTCCGTTCCGGAATGGGTTATTGTGGAGCACCAGACATCGAAACTCTCAAGACAACAGGACGTTTCGTAAAAATTTCTTCTGCATCCCTCAAAGAAAGCCATCCACACGACATTCACATCACAAAAGAAGCACCAAACTACAGCGTAGATGAATAAGATGCAAAATTAATCAAGAGAGAAGAATCATTTCCGTAAGAGAGACGATTCTTCTCTCTTACATTATCCAACTATTTTCAAACTTCACCCAAACCTTCAACAGTCAACTGAATCCAGCGGCAATTGTTTTTTCGGAGGGGTACACGTCCCCTTCCGACTACCTTAATAAAAAAATAATAATTTTTTCAACAATTTCTCACCATTTTATGATAGTCTGGATATAGTTGGGATTCCAACAGAAAATTTGCAAAAAACACAAAAGATTGAGATGACGAAATGAACCGAAGAAAGAAGAAAAACACCAGAGCCAACCTGTACAGGGGTGGCGATGGAAAAAGCTATTATGAGGCGAATAAGAGGCGCAGAATGAGCCGTTATATAAAGGTGGGAAGTACGATCCTGATCACACTGCTTCTTGCACTTTCTATTATGAAGATCAGTGGAAGAGGAATCTTTGCACAGAGAGCATACAGTGAGCTTTCTGATGAAGTGATCAGTGCCCAAAAGCCGGATATTGATGTAGAACTGTTAACTGTGAATGAATATTCAAGACCGGGACTTTCAACCAATGAGATTACCGGAATAGTCATTCATTACACTGCCAATCCTGGTTCGACAGCGATGGAGAACAGAGACTATTTTGAGGGACTGAAGGACAGTCACATTACGCAGGCAAGCAGTAATTTTGTAGTAGGACTGGACGGGGAAATCGTACAGTGCGTACCAACCTGGGAGGTTGCTTATGCGTCCAATACACGGAATTTTGATACGGTGTCCATTGAGTGCTGTCATCCGGATGAGACCGGAAAGTTCAACGAGGCAACTTATAAGAGCATGGTACAACTTACAGCATGGCTGTGTGAAAAGTTTTCGCTGACAGAAGAAGATGTGATCCGACATTATGATATTACAGGGAAAATCTGTCCGAAATACTTTGTCGAAAATGAAGATGCCTGGAAGCAGTTTAAAAGTGATGTAAAAGCGGTCCTGGATAACGCAAAATAAAAAATATCTATTGATTCACTTCCAAAGTGTCTGCTATAATGTTTTAATACAACGGGCAATTGAAGGCACCCGGAAAGCAGTAGAGTGAGAAACGAGGAATTGATAGATGAACGATTTGGAATTATACCGTGAAGAGCTTGCAAACTGTGATGCGAAGATCACAGAGGCATTAAAAGAAAGATATGCGATCATTGAAAAGATCATGGCATACAAAGAAGAGTATGGTATGCCGATCCTGCAGCCGGAACAGGAAGAAAAGCAGAAGAAGAGACTGATGTTCAGCCTTCACAATGATAAGCACAGAGACGAGATTTATGATGTATTTGAGCGTATCCAGCGCAACAGTAAGAAGATCCAGGCTAGAAAGCTTTTTGATTACAACATTGTCCTGATCGGGTTTATGGGAGCTGGAAAAAGTACGATCTCTGATTATCTTAGTACCATGTTTGCCATGGAAGTGGTTGAGATGGACCAGCTGATTGCAGAACGCGAAGGCATGAGTATTTCCGATATTTTTGAAACCTATGGGGAGGAATACTTCCGTAATATGGAAACCAATCTTCTGATCGAGATGCAGGAGAAGAAGAATGTGATCATTTCCTGTGGTGGTGGTGTGGCAATGCGTGAACGCAATGTCGCAGAGATGAAGAAAAATGGTCGTGTAGTACTCCTTACTGCACATCCACAGACCATTCTTGACCGTGTAAAAGACAGTGACGACAGACCGCTGCTTAATGGACACAAGAATGTAGAATATATCGAGCAGCTGATGGAAGCAAGAAGAGAAAAATACGAGGCGGCTGCAGATATCGTTGTAGATACAGATAACAAGACGGTTCTGCAGATCTGTGAAGATCTGATTCAGAAGCTTCTGGAAATGGATGAGAATCATGTTTAAGACCTTTTATCCGGACGAATATGCAGCGTCCACTTATGTACTGGATTTTGAAAAAATGTATCGGGAAGGCTGTCGTGGACTGGTATTTGACATTGACAATACGCTGGTTCCGCATGGAGCACCGGCAGATGAGAGAGCAATCTGTCTTTTTGACAGGCTGCGCAGCATCGGGTTTGATACATGCCTGATTTCCAATAACCAGGAACCACGTGTAAAGCCTTTTGCCGAAAAGGTGCAGAGCAAGTATGTGTTTAATGCGCATAAGCCTTCCACGAAGAATTATATAAAAGCCATGGAGCTGATGCAAACGGACAGAGGAAACACTGTATTTATCGGAGATCAGCTTTTTACGGATGTGTGGGGAGCGAAGCGTACCGGGATGAAGAGTATTCTGGTGAAGCCAATCAATCCAAAAGAAGAGATCCAGATTGTGCTGAAAAGATATCTGGAGAAGATTGTATTACATTTCTATAAAAAAGAGAACGAAAAGAGAATGTCCTGCAAGTAGGCAGGGCATTTTTTGATAGGAAATTCCGAAGGAACTTCCTATCAAATAAAAGGCACTGCGTGTCGAAAATGTGCACTCGCACGAAGATGAAGAATGTCGCAAGCGACTGCGCTCGGCGCGAAAATGTGCCAAGGCACATTCTTTTTAGTAAAGTAAATAGAAATCCCCCGGTTCTCATAACGAGAACCAGGGGACATCAGGGGGGATACTATATTTACAAAATCTTATAAGTAGTCATGTTTGGCAAGAACATTCAGGATGTTACGTCCTTCTTCTGTACCTTCGATGATACGGCGGGCACGTACACTGTCACCGATGTTCATGATTTCAACATCTTCATCTTCGAATTCTTTACGGACTGCATCGAGGATCGGAGCGTTTGCTCTCATACCAAGACATACAAATCCATAATCAAATAGCATTTCTTCTTCATTTCCTTCTGGCGTTTTAACAAGGAAGGAATCTACTTTAACTTCAAGAAGAGCAGTATTCGGACACTGTCTTACACCATATTTATCCATCAGTGCAAAGGTTCCGACTTTGGATACCGGATCAATTCCGTTACCGATTACCGGCATCATTTCCACAATGCTTACATCAGCGCCACGTGGAGCAAAGAATTCTACTACGTCAAGACCTACGGCACCGCCACCGATAACAACGACTTTTTTACCTTTCAGATCTTCTGGATATTCCATAACATGGTTGATCATATTTGTAATAGAAGAAACTTTTCCGCCCTCTTTGTCAATATTCTCATGAAGACCCTTGATCGGTGGAAGGAGCGGATTAGAACCGGTAGCATTTACAATAATGTTCGGGTTCATGCTTCTGATCATTTCAATCGTAGCTTCCGTGTTCTTGAAGATGAACAGGTTTTTCAGCTTGCTTGCGCGATGGATCAGATAGTTCGGGAAGTCAGCAAGTCTCTTCTTATCCGGGATCTTGGAGATCAGGGCGGCAAGTCCGCCGAGTTCCGGTTTCTTCTCAATCAGGAAAGTAGTGCATCCAACCTCGGCAGCTGTACATGCAGCTTCCAGTCCGGCAGTACCACCACCGATCACAACAACGTTGCAAGGCTTGTTGATTTTCTGCTTTTTGTAATCTTCGCCACCATTTACAGACGGGTTAACAGTACAACGGATCGGACGGTTGATTCCGATACGGTGTCCTGCACATCCGATGTTACAAGAAATACATTTACGGATATCACATTCATCACCGAATTCTACTTTATTTACCCATTCCGGATCAGCGATCAGTCCACGTCCCATACCGATCAGGTCAGCATCGCCTCTTGCAAGAATATCTTCAGCAACCTGTGGGTTACGGATGTTACCCATTGTCATACATGGTTTGCCGTAACGTTCTTTTACAGCTTTTGCCATATAAGAACGCCATCCATCCGGAAGGTAGTTGGCATCAATCTGGTACTGGATGGATCCGTTCAGACCGGCAGATACGTCGAATACGTCAACTTCTTCCTGGAAGTACTGCAGGTAATCAAGACAGTCATCCAAAGTATTTCCGCCTTCCATAAATTCATCCGCACTGATACGAACAAAGATAGGGAAGAATGGTCCAACCTGTCTTCTAACTTCTTCAATAACAAGTTTTGCAAGTCTTGCACGGTTTTCCAAAGATCCGCCGAATTCGTCTGTTCTCTTATTTGTAAGAGGTGAAAGGAACTGGCTTATAAGGTAAGAATGTCCTGCGTGGATTTCTACAGCGTCAAACCCTGCGATCTGAGCACGTTTTGCGGCTTCACCGTATTTTTTAACAATATGCATGATTTCATCTTTTTCCAGTGGACGCGGAATTTCACCGCCTGCTTTTGAAGGAACATCAGAAGCAGAAACCGGCTGCATATTGATACGTGCTGACTGTGCAGAAGCACCGGCATGATTGATCTGGATTGCAATGCAGGATCCATGTTTGTGTACTGTTTCGCAAAGTTTGAAAAGTCTTGGAATGTAGTTATCCTGATCGATACGAAGCTGTGTGGTTCCGTTAGATCCCTGTGGAGAATCAACGCTGGCGTTCTCTACGATGAGAAGTCCTGTACCGCCTTTTGCACGCTGCTCGTAATAATTGATATGAAGAAAACTCATTTCACCATTCTGTTCACCGTAGTTGGTTCCCATTGGAGTCATGACGATACGGTTCTTGACCGTCATATGTTTGATGGTAAATGGCTCGAAAATGTGTTTGTATTTGCTTTTCATTAGAAATTCCTCCGTAAAAATGACTTAATAATCAAAATAAAATAGAATAGAATCAAAAAATCTTAGTCACGTGAGGTTGTCTTATACCGGCTTGGGCGTACCGGCTTTTGTTAAATTCATTATAACCACAAAAAACTGAAAAATACAAATTGAAAATATATAGAAAAATGATAGAATATAACTATGGAAATAATGGAAAATATAAAAATAGAATTATAGCTGGAAGACGGAAAATAGAAAAAGATAGACAATTTAGACAAAACTATAGAATAATTAAATAATTTATGCTATGTTTAATATAAGAACAGGAAAGAGGGTGATGGTTTTATGAATCTGAATCAGTTGCATTACTTTGTGACACTAGCACATATAGAACACTATACCAGAGCGGCGGAAATGCTGTCCATTACGCAGCCAAGTCTCAGCCATGCCATCAGTATGCTGGAGCAGGAGCTTGAGACAAACCTGTTTGAAAAAAGAGGGCGTAACGTTGTACTGACAAAGTACGGAAAAGTATTTCTGGAATATGTAGAAGAAGCTTTAAAGATTCTGGACAGTGGTGTAAAAAAGACAAGGGCGTTGACAAGTGACACCGGCGGGGGGATCGATCTCGCATATATTTTTACGCTTGGAAGTGTATTTGTTCCACAGCTTGTAGGCGGTTTTTTGAAGGAACACGAAGACTGGGATGTGACTTTCCGTTTTTCTGTCGGAAATACGACAGAGATTATACAGGGGTTGAAAGAGGAGAAGTATGACATCGCTTTCTGCTCGCGAAAAGAAAAAGAATCCGGGATTGATTTTGTACCGATCGCTAAGGAAAAATTGGTTGTTGTTGTTCCAAGAGACCATGAGCTTGCCGGAAGAGGATCTGTTGATCTGAAGGAAACACTTCCTTATCCCCAGGTATATTTCACCAAGAACAGCGGGCTCAGACCGGTGATCGACCAGTTGTTTGAACAGACCGGAGGGACACCGAAGATAGCATATGAGATTCTGGAAGATGCATCGATGGCAGGTCTTGTGGCAGAAAATTTTGGAATTGCGGTAATGCCGGAGATTCCTATACTTAAAAATCTGAATGTAGATGTACTGGATATTGAGAATCCACCATATGAACGTTATATATATCTGGCGAAGCTGAAGGAAAAATATCTGGCGCCGGTTGTAAAAGAATTTATTGAATATGTAAAAGAAAGCAATGGGAAGGCACTTTAATAGGCCTTCCCATCTCTTTTGACAAACTGGATGAAACGTTTGACAGCGGGAATCTGGTATTTGTCGCGGATGTATCCCATATAAACGGTGTGGGTAAGGTCTGCATCGGAAAGCGGGAGTACGGTTACATTTGCCTGATCAACCGCATCGACCCTGGCAACAAGGGCGATTCCGAAATCTTCGGCAACCAGGGCAGCAATTGCGTTTTCATCCGGACACTCACAGACGATGTTTACCTTCAGCTTCTTTTCTTTATAGAAGTTACGGGTGAAGCCACCGAGTCCGGAATAGCGGTCATACCCGATCAGAGGATAGTCGGTAAGGTCACTGCAACAGACGGATTCTTTCTGGACAAGAGGATGTTCTTTTGGAGTAATTACAACCATATTCTGGTTCAGAATGGGTACAAAGGAAATATCCGGTTCATCCGCAACGAAAGAACCAAAGATCACATCGTGGCGGTCGGATTTGAGCCCCTGGATCATATCTGCAGTGTGCGTTTGGTTAAAATTGAAGGTTACATGCTTGTTGCGGTCTATATCCAGGAAGGATCGCACTGTATGCGGAATATAGTAGTTTGCCAGCGGAAATACATAGGCGATATCAATATGTCCGCCGCTTCCGGCAAGCTGCTTCATCTTATGCTCGGCAATATGTACCTCCTCGAGGATCCGGTTGACATGTTCCAGGAAGACGCGGCCGGATTTGGTGAGGACAACATTGCGTCCCTGATGTTCAAAAAGCATCAGTCCAAGTTCTTCTTCCAGAAGCGACATGGACCGGCTGAGGCTTGGCTGGGAGATCTTAAGTAATTCTGCAGCCTGTCGGAAATGCTGCAGTGTTGCTACTTTTTGGAAATATTCAAGCTGATTTAGCGTCATGGTAAAAAATCCTTTCTATATTATATAAAATAATCATACCATAACTGATGCCAAAAAGCTATCAAAAACACATATAAGATGTATTTGAACTATCAAATGATATCGTCTATAATTTAACTATCAAGAGGTTGTTTAAAAATTAACAAAAATTGGGCAAACGTTAAAAACATTCTCAAAGAAATAAATTTCGATGGAAGAAGAAAAGGAGAACAAATCATGGCAGAGAGAATTACAGGACACACAGAACTTATCGGACTTATGGCTTATCCAATCAGACATTCAAGCTCACCGGCAATGCATAATGAAGCATTTGCTTACCTTGGATTGGATTATGCTTACCTTGCATTTGAAGTTGACAACAGCACACTGGAAGATGCAGTAAAAGGACTTCGTGCTCTGAAAATGGTAGGATCTAACGTGTCTATGCCAAATAAAACAGTTGTTGGACAGTATCTGGACAAATTATCTCCGGCAGCAGAGCTTTGTGGAGCAGTTAACACAATCGTAAATGAAGATGGTGTTTTAACGGGACACATCACAGACGGCATCGGATTCATGCAGGCATTAAGAGATAACGATATCGATGTGATCGGAAAGAAGATGACAATCGCAGGTGCAGGCGGAGCTGCTACAGCAATTGAAATCCAGGCTGCACTTGACGGTGTAAAAGAAATTTCTATTTTCAATATTCATGATAAATTCTGGGCAAACGCTGAAGAAACAGTAAGAAAGATCAATGAAAAGACAAACTGCAAAGCTACTCTTTACGATCTGGATGACAAAGAAAAATTAAGAGAAGAAATGAACGATTCATACATCTTCGTAAACGGAACAGGTGTTGGTATGAAACCACTGGAAGGAATGTCAGTTGTACCGGATAAATCATTCTTCCGTCCGGAACTTATTGTTATTGATGTTCCTTACTCACCACTGGAAACAAAGATGCGTTCTATGGCAAAAGAAGTTGGATGTAAGACAATGAACGGTCTTGGAATGATGTTATTCCAGGGAGCAGCAGCATTCAAACTCTGGACAGGAAAAGAAATGCCGATCGAACACATGAAAGAAGTATTAAACATCAGATACGATGATTAATACCCGGCAGGCTTGTATTGAATTTAAGAAGAAATCGAAAAAATTTGAAAAACAGGAATGTGAGGAAAAGAGATGAATAAGAAATACATACCCAGCGCCCTGATCCTTTATTTAAACTACTTTATCCATGGTGTCGGATGTTCCATCCTTGGACAGGCAGTCATCAAGGAAGCACTTGCCGCTTCCTGGGGCGTAGAAGTTATGGCAATCACTGCAATTTCAGCAGCACTCGGACTTGGACGTCTGATCGCGCTTCCGTTCGCCGGACCGCTTTCTGACAAACTCGGACGTCGTATTTCAACAGCGATCGGTAGTGGATCCTATGCAATCTACCTGATCGGACTTGCACTTGCATTTAATGCAGGAACAAATGGTGGATACCAGATCGCATATATCTGTGCAATCGTTGGTGGTATCGCAAACTCTTTCCTGGATACAGGAATTTACCCGGCTGTTTCAGAAATCATTTACAAAGCACCGGGCGTTGCAACTATGGGAATCAAATTTTTTATTTCTGTATCGCAGATGCTTTTACCGTTCGTACTTGGTGTAACTGTCGCTACAACAGCAACAGGAGCAACCTCTTACAACACACTGTTCTATGCATGTGGAATCGCTTATCTTGTACTTCTGGTACTGGTTATGATCTTCCCACTCCCGGATACAGATCAGAAAGCAGCGGGAAAGAAAGAAGGCCTGATCGACAGCTTAAAGCATACCCATTTCTCTGTAGAATCCATCGCAATGATCCTGATCGGATTCACATGTACAGGTACCTTCCAGTTATGGCTGAACTGTGCACAGAACTTTGCAAAAGAGAATGTTGGCTGGGCTGATCCGTCCATCATGCAGACATACTATTCAGCAGGAACAATGCTTGCACTCGTTGTAACTGCACTTTTAACAAGAAAGATCAAAGACGTAAGATTTATCCTGGGATACCCGGTAATCTGTCTTGTAACAATGATCGCTGTTCTGGTTGGAAAGAGCCAGACACTTATGATTGCAGGTGCATTCCTGATCGGATGGGCAGGAGCAGGCGGACTTCTTCAGATCGCAACTTCTGTATGCAACATGCTTTTCCCGAAGATCAAAGGAACTGTAACAGCACTTGTTATGATCGCATCTTCCCTGTGTAACTACACCATCCTTACAGCAGCATCCAAAATGCAGCCGTCACAGGTTATGGTTATGAATATCGTTCTTACAGCAGTTGGAGTCCTTCTTGGATTATTTGTAAACTTACGTTATACTAAGATGGTAGAACAGGCTCAGGCTGACAACTAGAAAAAGGAGAAAACAGACATGAGTAAATATGTAGAAGTTCGTGGCGTTAAGATCGGTGAAGGAGTACCGAAAATCTGTGTACCGATCGTCGGAAAGACAAAAGAAGAAATTCTTGCAGCAGCAAGATCTTTTGAGGATGTTGCGCTTGATGTTGTAGAATGGCGTGTAGACTGGTTCGAAGATGTCTTTGATTTTGAGAAGGTAGAAGACGTCTTAAAGGAACTGCGTGCCGTTCTCGGCGAGACTCCGATTCTGATGACCTTCCGTACTTCCAAAGAAGGCGGCGAAAAAGCAATCGAAGCTGACGCATATGCAGAGCTGAACAAGAAAGCAGCAGCAACAGGACTGGTTGACCTTGTGGATGTAGAAGCATTTACAGGGGACGAAGTTGTAAAAGATATCATCGAAGGCGCGCATGCACACGGCGTAAAAGTCGTTGCATCCAACCATGACTTCGATAAGACACCGGACAAAGACGATATCGTAGGACGCCTTGTGAAAATGCAGGAACTCGGCGCAGATATCCCGAAAATTGCAGTAATGCCACAGTGCAAAAAGGATGTACTTACACTTCTTGAAGCAACACGTGAAATGGCAGAAGAACATGCAGACCGTCCGATCATTACAATGTCTATGGCAGGTACCGGACTGATCAGTCGCCTGTGCGGTGAAGTATTCGGTTCAGCACTTACTTTCGGGGCAGTAGGAAAAGCTTCTGCACCTGGACAGATGAATGCATCAGATTTAAGAGAAATCCTGACTCTGATCGATAAGAGCATCTAGTGAAGAAACATCCGGAGAAGTCCTGTGGCGGATCCGTTATGTTTAACCTGAATGAAGAGTGAAAAAGGCAGGATAAAGACCCGCAGTCATACCGGGGATTCCGGTGGATTGCGGGCCTTTATCATATTCTGGTTTTGTTAAAAAACTAACCGATTTCTGAAAGTGAAAAAATTATAGAAAATTTTGCTATTTAAAGAGATAAAAGCAAATAGAAAAAATAGACAAATTCTTTGGTAATTGATATCATTTTTGTATGATTACATGAATGGAGGGCAAATGAGAATGAAGAAAACAGTAATCTGGCTGGATAACTATCTGGAAGAATTTTTTATGGTGATAAGCCTGATCCTGATGACAGTGATCATGGGGATCCAGGTGTTTTCCAGGTATGTACTCGGCTCAGCGCCGTCCTGGTCGGAGGAGATTACCCGTTACCTGTTTGTATGGTCGGGATTTTTGAGCGTCAGCTATTGCACAAAAAAATGTATTTCCATTAAGATCGAACAGTTTGTGTCAATTTTCCCACGAAGAGGGAAGGCACTTTTTAAACTGGTTAACCATACCTTTGAACTGATGGTATTTCTTTACCTGATACCGTTTGCGCTTAAGTATATGATGTCAGCAGTAGAGAGCGGACAGGTAAGTCCGGCGTGCCACATCCCGATGTATTATGTGCAGGCAGCACCGCTTGCAAGTTTTATCCTGGTAGCGATCCGTATTATCCAGCGATGGTTTGCAGAATTAAAAGTAGTAAGAGAAAAAGATGAGAAAGGAGAAAAAGCATGCCGGCAGCAGTAGTATTTATCTTATTTGTAATCTGTCTGATCATTGCCATTCCGGTATCAATCGCGCTTACGATCGCATCGGTCCTTCCGGGTGCTTTTGATCCATCCTTCACAGCCAGCGGACAGTTTGTGATCCGTTCTATGCTGGGAGGAATTGATAGCTTTCCGCTCCTTGCGGTTCCGATGTTCGTACTTTCCGGAATCATCATGGCAAGAGGCGGCATTTCCAAAA
>ERZ791840.698-NODE-698-length-20729-cov-4.204556_pt1 | contig 20729 bp, 21 predicted proteins | sample MGYA00510291_ERZ791840 | MGnify/ENA primary metagenome ERZ791840 (study PRJEB30046, sample SAMN00715256) | human gut metagenome | study: EMG produced TPA metagenomics assembly of the A metagenome-wide association study of gut microbiota in type 2... | reverse complement strand
TGCATGCGTCTGGCAGTGATCATCCTGCAAAAGCAAATGGAGCGGTATCGTCAGGTGCTGGAGTGGTATCGTCAGGTGCTGGATCAGTACGCCAGAACGCGCAAGGACAAGTTCCTAGGACAGATCAGAGACATAGAACGGGAACTCCTGACACCATACTACGCAGACTTGTCTCTGCACACCGTAGATCTCCGGGCAGCGTGCAATGAGCTGCGTCAGAAGGCAGGGCTGCCGAAATTGGAGGAGATGCAATGACCATCGAAGAAAAGATCACACGCTATCGTGGTATCCCCAAGCTGATAAAAGATCTCCAGATCGACAAAGAAATCTGCACGTCTGTAAAATCGGTGCAGTTCGACAGCATCGGTGAGGCAAAGGGAACCCACGGGAACAGCACAGAGAAAAAGCTGATCGATGCCGCAGAGATCAGCGAGAAGATCGCCGCACTCCAGCAGGAGCGTGACCGGCTGGAGCTGAGCATCATGCAGCATATCAACACAACACTCTACGGCAGCGATGAAGAAACCGTAGATATGCGGATTGCACTGAAAAAGTACTTGCTGCAAGGGCTGTCCCTGAAACAGATCGCAACACGGCATCTGCATCGGGACTATAAGAAAACCAAAGAACTGTACAGTACCGGGTTTGATATCATAAAAAACACCCCATCACTAACCGAAACTAACCAAGAATAACCGCCAAACCACTTGCAGTAATCCGCATTCCGTGTTATGATTATACTGACAAAAACAGCGAAACGCCGTAAGGACTCCCCTTGCGGCGTTTTTGCGTCCCAGGAAAGGACGGTGACCGCCATGACAACCAAACAGACGCGCTTTCTGCATGAATACGTCAAGGACTTCAACGCAACGCAGGCCGCAATCCGCGCTGGATATTCAAAAAAAACAGCTTACTCTGTCGGGAACAAACTGCTGAAGAATGCTGAAATAAAAGCTGGTATTGATGAATTAGTCAGCAAAATGAACAAAAGTGATATTGCAGACGCAACAGAAGTCCTGGAGTATCTGACCGCTGTCATGCGCGGAAAATCGAAAGCCACCATCTGCGTGGTGGAAGGAACCGGGGAGGGCAACAGCAGAGCAGCCATGATTGAAAAGAATCCGGACGAAAAGGAGCGCCTGAAAGCGGCAGAGCTGCTCGGAAAGCGCTACGGCCTTTATACGGAAAAAGTGGATGTGACAGGTGCGGTCCCGGTGGTGATTTCCGGTGAAGACGAACTCGAAGATTGACGTGTACCTCCCCGATCTTGTGGGAAAAGGGTACAAGGCATTCTGGAATTTCCGGGGCCGTTACAATGTCTGCAAAGGAAGCCGCGGCTCCAAAAAATCCAAGACAACGGCGCTGCGCTGGATTTATCTGCTGATGAAATATCCGGATGCAAACCTGCTGGTAATCCGGAAAACCGGCAAGACGCTGCACGACAGCTGCTTTACCGACCTGAAATGGGCAATTCACCGCTTGCAGGTGGGGGACTGGTGGACGTGGAAGGAATCCCCGTTGGAAATGACGTACAAGCCGACCGGGCAGAAGATTTTGTTTCGGGGGCTGGATGATCCGCTGAAAATCACATCCATCACCGTGGAGCACGGGTTCCTGTGCTGGGCATGGCTGGAAGAAGCCTACGAAGTTCTGAAAGAGAAAGATTTTGACGCAGTGGACGAATCCATCCGAGGAAAAATACCGGACGGACTGTTCAAGCAATGGGTGATTACGTTCAATCCCTGGAATGAGCACCACTGGCTGAAACGCCGCTTTTTTGACCAGAAGGATCCGGATATCCTGGCCACAACTACGAACTACCTTTGCAACGAGTGGCTGGATGAACACGATCTGCGACTCTTTGAAGAAATGCAGAAGAACCGGCCGGATCGCTACCGTGTCGCTGGCCTGGGTGAGTGGGGCGTTTCAGAAGGCGCGGTGTTCTCCAACTGGACAACCGCAGACCTTTCCAAGGAAATCTCCCATTTTGCCAATATTCACAATGGCCTGGACTTTGGCGTAGCGGATCCGAATGCGCTGATTCGCTTTGATTTTGAGCCGGGGCAAAAGAAAATCTATGTGTTTGAAGAATACTATCAGGGGAACATCTCCCTGGAAAAGCTGTATGAGGAAGTGAAGAAACGAGCCGGAACCCAGCTGATCATCGGTGACAGCGCAGCATCCCAGCAGATCATAGAGCTTTGCCGGATGGGGCTGCATGTTGTTCCGGCTGTAAAAGGCCCCGGCAGCATCCAGTACGGCATACAGTGGCTGCAAGGCTATGACATCATTGTGGATTACCGCTGCCGGAACTTCATCCGAGAAATCAGCAATTACCAGTGGACACTGGACAAATACGGAAACACAACCGACATCCCGATAGATGCCGACAACCACCTGATAGACGCGCTCAGATACGGCTCTGAGCCAATACAGCACGGCTTTGCAAGAGCCGGCAGGAGATTATAACCGGAGGTGACAAAACAAATGCCGAGAAAACGTTTTCAGTGCTATCCCGATCTGACTGCATTCACAAGCTTTCTGGATGAACACGGCGGCATCATCACGCCGGAGGTTCTGGCAAAGGCCATCCGAAAGCACAGAGGGAATTCCGGGTACAATCTGAAGCTGTGCGAACGGTACGAGGTTCTGGAAGAGGGGGTTCCCATCTTTCACAGAAAGCCCCGGTTTGCAGACGACAACGGAACTCAGCTGAACAACCGGCTGAACAATGATTTCTTCTCAGAGATCATCGATTTCAAGACCGGCTATTTTGCCGGAAGCCCGGTTACATATGCCTACAGCCAGACAAAGGAATCCGAAAGTGCAACCGGTTCCTCAGCGGAAACAGAGGAAGCCGCAAAGGTGGTCACAGACTTCACAGTGCATGCCAACATGTACGATGTGGATATGCAGTGCGTGAAACATGCTGCGATCTGCGGTTATGGCGCGCGCCTCTTCTACATCGACCCGGAGAAACGGGAAAACGTCATGAGCATCTATCCGTATCAGGCAATTCTGCTGTCTGACACAGACGAGATCTACAATCCCAAGTACGGCATCCGGTACTGGAAAGTGCGTGACATGGACAACAGCATCCTCTGCAAGGCGGAGTTCTACAACAGTGAGGTTAAGATTTCCTTTTCCGGTTCTTCCTTTGGTAACATGCAGGAGACGGGGCGGATTGCGCACGGATTTCACATGTGTCCGCTGCAAGGCATCCCGAACAACTCAGAACTGGTGGGGGATGCAGAAAACGTGCTGTCCCTGATTGATGCGTATGACAGATGCATGTCCGACTGTTCCAACGAGGTGGAGAACTTCGCACAGTCTTACATGGTGTTTGAAAATGTGCAGATTGACGATCCCACGATTCAGGCAGCCCAGGCCTCCGGCTCATTTCACTTCTGGAACGGCGCCGGAGAGGGGAAAATCTACTACCTCACCAAGGATATCAACGACACCTTCCTGCAAAACTATGCAGACCGCCTGGAAAAAAACATTTTCCACCGCAGCAAAACACCGGATCTGTCCTCGGAAGCGTTCGGCACCGCGTCCGGCATCAGCCTGAAATTCAAGCTGACAGAACTGGAAACCAAGTGCGGCATGCTGGAAGCGAAGATGTCCGCGGCAGGCATGTACATGTTCCGGCTGCTGTCGCAGAGCTGGAAGGAGCGCCTGAAAATCGCCGTGATTCCGGAGCAGTGCTGCATGTCGTTCAGCCGCAATTTTCCTCTGGACGAGCTGAGTGAAGCACAGGCAGTGCAGGCAATGGTAAACGCCGGGCTGCCCAAGCGCGTTGCGTTTGAAAACGGCTTTTCCTTCATTGACGATATTGACTATGTCATGGACCTTGCAGCAAAGGAAGAGGACGGCGTGGTTTCCCTGTACCAGACAGGCCAGGAGCAATAAACCATGGCAACACTGTGGGATTATCAGAACCAGCTCCGGAAGATCGCAGAGCACCGCACCAGCGGCGCAGAACAAGAAATCCTTGCCGTTTATTCCAGCGTGTTACAGCGGCTGCAAGGCATTGTGGGACGGTACTACACGGTTTACAGTAATGGAGAGGGCACGCTTTCTGCGGCAGATCTGCGGCTTGCCGGACAGTACAAAGGCTTTTTGCAGGATGTTCTGCGCGGCCTGGAACAGTTGTCAGAGCCGCAGCAGGAAGCAATCCGGAGCGCGGTGGAAAGCGCCTATACAGTGTGCTATGACGGCATGGCGGCGGCAGTGAAGGAAGCTGCATCCGGCAGCACGTCACTGCAAAATGCACTGCACGGGCTTTCTGCCAGCACACCGGAGACCGTAGCGCACATTGTAGAGCATCCCATGCAAAAGCTGACGCTGAGCCATGTGCTGCAAAAGAAGCGCAGGCAGATTACGCACAAGATCAGGCAGACGCTTTCCGTGGGGCTTGCAAACGGGGACAGCTATCCCCAGATGGCAAACCGAATTGCAGGCGCTCTGAACGGCGATTACAAGAAGGCCATCCGCGTGGTACGTACAGAAGCAAACCGGGCAATTAACCGCGGCTTTCAGGACGTTTCCGAAGAGGCAGCGCATCTGCTCCAGGGCAGCGAGTACCTGGAAGTGAAGGAATGGTGCAGCGCAGAAGACGGAGATGTCCGGGACGCACACCGCAAGCTGGACGGGAAGGTGATTCCGGCAACAGAGGCCTTTGAGATTGACGGCAAAAAGGCACAGTGCCCCGGCGGCTTCGGTGTGGCAGAACTGGACATCAATTGCAGATGCTTCTTGAAATACGCACTGGTGAAACGCGAAGATTTTGAAAAGAAACACGGAAAAATCAGAGACGAAGCGTTGACTTCTGGGGCGGATGGTGGTATAATAAAAATGGGAAAAGCCAAAAAGCAAGTGATTGCACAGGCTCCGGCAGACTTTTCAAAGTATACCATCTCAGAAGATATTGAATCAGTACAGGTTGCGAAAAATAGCCTGATTTCTTCTTTCGGACTTGAAGAAAAAAATGTTTCTCTCGATGGCATTTGTAATGCGGAAGTATTAAAACCTTTTGCAGACCAATTGATTCGGATTCATGAGCAGACCGGTTTCAAGTTACCGAATGTCCATGCTGTAGAAATGATCGATGGAGACCCGTGCTGCATTGCGGGATATAAACCGATGGAAAATTGCTTTTATATTTCTAGTCGATATTTCAATAGCAAAGAAGCACTGTTGGACACATTGAAAAGCTGGGCTTCTAGTGGCATTTTGCCAAAGCAAGGGAAGTCAATTCGCTATTTAGCAGAACACGAATCAGCACATATGCGTATTCCCGATAAGCTACTGCAATCAGAAGAAGCACAAGAAATTCAAAAAACGTTTTTACATTCAAAATCATATAATGATAACGATGCGAAAATAGAAGAATTTTTTGCAGATGCGATTGCAATTTATCGGATGAATCCATTAACAACAGATACTTGTATTGTGATGGCGGTTGAGTATTTGAAGAAAGCGGGGATCACATGATTGGAATGCATGAGTGCCTCAGATGTGAAAATTTCATAAGTGGAGAACGCTCTCCGTATACTTGGAAGTGCAGAGCATTCCCTGATGGAATCCCTTATGAAAGATTTTCGAACATCAATGAGAGCAATCGAGATTACTGTAACAACGGGATGGGCTTTGTTCCTCAAAAAGAAGAGACTGAATTAGAAAAGCACAAAAATGATTAAAGCTATCTCAAAATGCCTGATATTTTGAGAAGTAAAACCAAATACGATAGAAAGCATCTCAAACGAGGTGTTTTTTTCATGCCCGAAAGGAGAAAGAACATGGGAACATACAGAGAAACGAAACTGAAAGACACAGTATCACTGATGTGCAGTGACGATTACAAAGAGCGATTCAAAGCGGAGTATATGCAAGTGTGCATCCGGTACCAGAAGCTGAAAACAATGCTGGACAAATGGGACACTGGAAAGCTGAATTTCACGCCGACCTGTCCGAGAGGCGTCTATAATTTCCAGATCAGAGCGATGGCAGATTATATCGCCAGTCTGGAAGCACGTGCAGCGATCGAAGACATCGAACTGTAATCACCGCCCCGACCACGGGCAAAAACTGGCGGAGGGACGGAAAACAAGAACATGAAAGCCTGTGGGTACGGCGTTCTTTTATCGAAAAATCAGCATCTGAGCGATCAGGTGCTATTTTTATACCCAAATCACGAAAGGAGCGATCACAATGGATCCGAACGAAGGCACACAGAGCACACAGCAGGGCACAGAGCCAGGCGGCCAGCCGCAGGGGAATCCTTCCCCGGATGCCACAGCAGCACCCGGCACAGAGCCGCAGGGCGGCGCACAGCAGACACCAAATGCTGATCCCCAGCCGCCGAGCAATGAACCACAGCCGGACGAATCTGAACAGCTGCGGCAGCTGCAAGCGCGGAACGAACAGCTGCAAGGGAAACTGGATCAGATGCGCAGAGACCATCTGTCCCAGGAGGAGCGCACCAGAATCGAACTGGACGAACGGGAAACCAATCTTTCCCGAAGAGAGGAGTCTCTCCGGCATCGGGAGAATCAGCTCTATGCGGTTGGCGCGCTGGAAACTGCCGGCCTTTGCACAAACGGCATGACAACACAGGAGATGCTGCCGTTTGTCATGGAAAACACAACTGCCGGAATTGACCGAAAGGTAGAAGCCCTGAAAGCGCTGCTGGACAAGGCCGAACAGGCAATGACACAGAAGTACTATGACAAGATCAGTGGCCAGCCGCAGCAGCCCCGCGGCAGCACATCCGGCGGAAGCGGCGGTACAGCAGCACTGAACTTTGGCAAGGAACGCGCAGAAGCGGACTCCCGTGCCGCAGAAATCCGTAAGAAATACACAGGAGGTATTTGAAAATGAAGTTTTCCAAGAAATCCGCAATTAGCGGAAAAATGATTTTGTGGAACGATCATTATGCAGCCATCCCATATGACTGCACCGGTCTGGAATTGCTGGCGACAGATCACGTAATTCCGGCAGGCACAATCATTCCCAGCAATGACGCACAGGCAATCGGCGTGCTTCTGACAGACGTTGACCTAACGGAGAATCCCAACGGTACAGTTGTGGTGCACGGCTTTGTAAAGCAGTCTAAACTGCCGGTTGCGCCTACCGCAGCGGCTGTCACTGCGCTGCTCACACACGGTATTTCTGTGATGGATGCAGATGGAAAGCCCCAGCTCCAGAAGTACACTGTAACCTATGACGCAAACGGCGGAACCGGCACAGTGACAGATAGCAGCTCTCCGTACAGCTACGGCTCAACCGTCACCGTCTCTGCCGGAACCGGACTTACAGCGCCGGCAGACAGCGGCACCTCTTTCAAGGGATGGGCACTGTCTGCGGATGCTGCCGAAAAGAATGATGCATATGATCCGTCCGATACGTTTACGATCACAGACCATGTGGTATTGTATGCCGTATGGGGCAAGTAAGGAGGTACATCTATGGATTTGAACGAAATTTTCACCGCTGAGGCAATTGCAGTCAACTGGACAGAGGCCGCTTCCAACCGCCTGCCGTATTATGGGGAAGGCCTGTTTCCGGCAAATCAGAAAATGGGACTGGATCTGAAGTGGATCCTCGGCAACAAGGGTCTGCCGGTTTCCCTTGCTCCGTCTACATTTGATGCAAAATCCACCCTGCGCGACCGTGTCAACGTGGAAATCAAGGAAACAGAAATGGCATTCTTCCGGGAATCCATGGTGGTGAAGGAATCAGATGAACAGGAAATCATGCGTGTACAGGACAGCAACGACAAGTGGGCACAGCCGGTGCTGAAACGCGTCTTTGATGATGCCGGCACGCTGGTGGACGGCGCTGTTGTAGTCGGAGAGCGGATGCGGATGCAGCTTCTGGCACCGCTCGGCGGGCGGATGGGAATCAACATCCGCGCAAACGGCACAGACTACACCTACAACTATGACGCAGACGACTCCTGGAAGAAGGAACACTACATGGAAATCAAGTCTGCTGCGGACAAGTGGACATCTTCTGAAACCTGTGATCCGCTACAGGACATGGAAGATGCAATGGATGCACAGGAAATCGCAGGCGGCAATCGTCCGGAAGTATTCCTCATGAGCAAAGAAACCTTCAAGCTGATCAAAAACTCCAAGAAGGTGCAGGCCGGCGTTCTGGCGCAGAACACCACTGCAAACGTGAACTATACCAATGCCAAGGTGAAGGCATACGTGGAGGAAGCGCTGGGCGTTACCATTGTGATCTACACCAAGCAGTACAAGGATGAAAACCACATTGCCCACAAGTTCTACCCGGACAACATCGTTATGATGCTGCCTTCCGGCGAACTCGGAAACACCTGGTACGGCACCACGCCGGAAGAGCGCACACTGATGCAGGACAGCGAGGCAAACGTTTCCATTGTCAACACCGGCGTTGCCGTAACAGTGACACGCACAACCGATCCGGTCAACACCAAAACCACAGTTTCCGAAATCCTGCTGCCGTCCTTTGAGCGCATGGAAGAGTGTTACGCAATCGAGGTGGCATGATGATCTACGACCACGCAGTAAAGGTAAACGGCACCTGCTATCCTGCCGGTGCAAATGTTCCGGAGGAGAAAGCAGAGCCGGAGAAGGAAGCAAACACGAAGCCGGAGAAAGGCAGCACAAAAGCTGCAAAAGGAAGAACCAGAAAGGAACTGCAATGATCACACCGGAGCAGCTTTCACAGGCCGGAATTCTCCAGGATGCCACGGCGCAGGAGTGTCTGCTGGCAGAAGCAGGGCTGGACTGGCTGAAAGTCCACACCACGCTGCAAATTACCACTGTCGCAGATCTGCCGGCCGGCGCTAAAATGTTTCTGGCACAGTATGTGGAGCTGGTGCCTGACAGTGGGGTAACCGCTGAGAGCATTGAGGGCTTGTCGCAGAGCTTTCGGACAGAGTCCCTGCAAAATCTGCTGGCGCAGCTGGCACAAAGCCTGCTTCCCGGTTATTTCAAGGCTGTCACATTCTTCCCGAAGCAGCAGCAATGGCAATACGGCAGGAGGTGATCGCATGCGCCGCAAACACAGGTACGTAAAAACCGTAAGGCCAGATCCGCCGATTTTCCAGCCTGTCAGAACAGAAAAAGGACATACCGCCAATGGGAATCCAGTACAGCACACAAAAAAATCTGCTGCCGCAGATGGTGCAGCAGGCCGAAAAACTGAATCATAAATCTGTGGAAGTCGGTGTGCTTGACGGAGACCACGCCTGGCTCGCCGGAATCCATGAGTATGGATGCAACATCACCGCCAAAAGCGGTGGCTACTTAACGATTCCGTGCAATCCCCAGGCTGCGTCTGCATCTGCCAGGAGCTTTCCGGACTTGTTCGTGCTGACCCTGGAGGACGGCTCCAAGTGGCTGGTCAAAGAACAGGGAAAAGACCGCCTGAAATTCATGTACCAGCTTGTAAAATCTGTCACAATCCCGGAACGCTCATTCCTGCGCGCCGGATTTGATGCATGCCACGAAAAAGTGGTAGGACAAATTGAAAAGGCGCTGGGACAGTATCTGATAAATGGGACACAGATTGACACCATCCTGAAACAGTGCGGCATGGAACTGGCATCACAGATCAAGAAATACGCCCGTGATCTCCGCAGTCCGCCGAAAGCGCGGATTACAGTCAGCTCTTACGGCGGCGGAAAGGACAATCCCCTGCTAAAAACCGGAGAGATGATTCAGAGCATCACCTACCGAATCGAGGAATAGCATGAGCAGAAGACCGAAGTTTCATTTCCGGCGGCTGGTACAGAAATACAGTCGGCCAATCACGGCCTACGTACAGCGTGAGGGCACGTATGACGGGGGCGTGTACAAGCCGGGCATCACAGATTCCTTTGTGCTCCACGGTGCTGTCATTGCCATGAAGCGCACTGCCGTCAACGACATGGGCGGCAACTATATACAGGAGGACAAGCATCTGTACACCCTGACACCAATTGTGCATCCGCTGGACGGTGTTAAAATCCTGTATGACGGTCAGCTGTATGCCGTCACCGTAAACCGGGATCACGGGAACGAAGCATTCACCGGAGTATACGCCTATTTCCTCACATGGATTTCCAAGTTCCAGAAGGAGAAAAAGGATGCTGAACGACTTTGATGCAGAAGCATATATCGTAAAACAGCTGGAAGGCTACACCGGCTGCACCATGGTACTTTCCAACCAGTCAGGTCCTGTTCCGGAGTATCCGTATCTGTCGTATACCATAACCACGCCTGTCCATGCGATGGGTGGCACATACGGCCTCCGGGACGGTATCTATATGCAGCCCATGCAGCAGACGTGGAGCATAACCGCACACGGAGAAGATAGTCGGAAGTGCCAGAGGCTCGGCATGCGTGTCTATGACTTCTTTGCACGTGCCGGGCGGCAGCTGTTGTTTTCCAGAAATATCGCTGTCGCGTCATTTTCTGATCTTACTGACAGAGATACTTATTTGACAATCCAGCAGGAATACCGCTGTGGCATGGATGTTACATTCCGGATGCTGCACCAGCTGGAAGTTGCAGAAGGCAGCATTTCACAGGTGGAAGTCTGCCGTACAAAAATTGAAAAGGAGAAATTGTAAATGGCATTATCTGATGTAACCGTTAAGGTGAATCTTGTGACCAGTGCAGGCGTTGAGCCGGTCTGGTTTCCGCTGCTCTTGGTTATCGGCAGCTCTGAGCCGGCGCTTGCAGCTGCAATTCCGTATGCGGAGTGCACCAATTTGCAGCAGCTGGAAGAGCTGATCGTAGGAGACACGTCAAAGGACACAAAGGCGCAGAAAAAGGAAAAGCTGGAAAAGGCGCGCAATACCCAGCTGTACAACGCGGCAAAAGCCATCTTCCAGCAAAGCCAGCACCCGAACCGGTTCGGTGTGATCAACACCGGATCTACTGTAAGCACATTCGAAGCTGCAAAGCCGCTGATCGAACCGTATCTGGATAAGGGCTGGCGGCAGCTGGTTCCGGTCAATGCGACTGTGACGAAAGAAGTATTTGCGCTCATGGACTGGATTGAAAATCTGGATCAGAGAAAACTGCTCTTTGTCAGCCTTACCCCTGCTACTGCCACATATACGGAAGCTGATTCGGAGAAGAAAACCTATGCGGTTTCCGACTATACAAGAACAGTAGCCGTATACGGCGCGAATGGGAATGCTGTGTTTGCTGTTGTTGGCGCAACTGCCGGAAAAACACCTGGCTCACTGAACTACCGCAATGTGGTTTTAAGCGGAACAACGGCGCTGGCATTGTCCGAAGAGGAACTGAGCGAGGTACACAGCAAGGGTTTGATGGCGGTTGTGGAGCGCGCCGGAGATGTTGTGACCTCCACCGGCAAATCCGCATCTGGTACACGGTACATTGATACCATTGACATTGAGGACTACATTGTGGAACAGCTGGTCTACAACTCGCAGAAGGCGCTGAATGTGAATGATGTTGTACCGTACAACAATGACGGCATCTCTATCCTGGAAAACGCAGCGATCAGCGTGATGCTGGATGCATGCGACAAGGGCATGATTGCAAAGTCAGATACCAACACCTATCAGTACAGCGTGAACTATCCCGGAATGGACAGCGTACCGGAAGCGGACATTGCAAGCCGCACCTACAGTCTGGGCGAGGTTGCCTTCACCATTCAGGGCGCAATTGACCGGGTAAATATCACAGTTGATATGACACTTTAAGCTAGGAGGTAAAAGCTATGGCAAACGGAGCACCTATTGTTTTTGATCCGTCTCAGTCTACTACAACGATCGACAACACCTATATCACAGGATTTGGTTCTACCGCGATTTCGTTTTCTTATAATCAGGATGCCGTCAGCGCAGAAGCCGGCATTGACGGGGCAGTGGTCTTTTCCAAGAACAATGCAAAGCTGGGAACCGGCACCATTCCCATGAAGATTTCTTCGCCGCAGTATCCGATGATGCTGGAGCTTGCCAAAAACGGCAAGATGTTTTCCATCTGGACTACAGACAAATCCAGCGGCAGAAGAGCCGGCGGAAACTGGGCTATGTTCACCAAGGTTCCGGATCACACATTTGACGCAACAGACGTTACATTCAACGTGCTGATTGCAGATCTGGACATCGGCAGCTGTTAAAAGCCTGCGGCAGGCATCTTCGCACCGGGCGGAGATGCTTTTGCTGCGCATAAAACAAATCAGGAGGACTGACACATGAAAAAGAATACAAACAAAATCTATACCGCCACAAAGGATATCAACGGTACTACCTACCGCGCCCAGTTTAACGGTGTGCGCGAGTGCATCAGAGCCTATCAGAGCGCCGGCGGCGATGAGCTGAAGCTGGACGAATACCTGCTCCAGAATGTCATTGTTGAGCCGCCCGGCCTGACGCTGGACGATTTTGAAACCCTGGACGAAGCACATCGTGTAATCCGCTTTGCTGCATCGGTGATGGCCGGCCGATTTCGAGGAGACAAGGAGAACACCGGAACAAATCCGGAAAACAGTCAGTGAAAACTGGAAGCTGTGGCGGCTGGTGCTGAGTGAAGCCGGCTTTGATTACGAAACTGTATTTTACCACATGACGCAGGAAGAAATCCTGGAAGCAAATACGGCGCTGGACATGCAGATCGAAGCAAGAAACCAGCAGATTGCAGCACAGCAGGCAGAAGCAGAAATGCGCAGACGAATGGGACGGAGGTGATTTTGCGTGGCTGGAAAACGAATTGTAAGAGAAGATGTGGTGAAGGTCTCCTTCACCATGGATGGTGCAGAAAAGATTGCACACGGGGAGAAATCCCTGAACGGACTGCGCAGCACAGCATCCAGTACATCTCCTGCTCTGGATGAAATCGGCCGTTCTATCAAGGGCGTGGGGAGTGATGCGGGCACCGCAAAAACCGGCCTGGACGCATTCGGACAATCTGCTTTCGACTCGAAAGAAGGGTTAGATGCCTTAGGCGATTCTGCCCAGGACGCAGAAAGTCCGGTAAACAGCCTTACAGATGCAGCGGATTTCCTGAAAGATTCCCTATCTGCGGCAGCAGCGGCGTTTTCTGCAAATGCGATTATTGAAAATGTCTCAGAAGCACAAACTGCCATCAACACCTTGCAGGCACAAACCGGGAAAACCGGTGCTGACATGGCGGATCTGGAGGACAACGTCAGAAGCCTGTACACCAACGGTGTAGGCGGTAGTTTGGAAGAAGTTGCCAATACCACAGCACTGGTCAGCCAGCAGTTTAAGAGCCTGGATTCAGACGGCATCCAGCAGATCACGCAGGATGCTACAGCGCTGAGTGAAACCTTTGGAATGGATATAAACGAAACGCTGCGCGGTGTGAATGCCCTTATGACTAACATGGGGCTGACTGCACAGCAGGCGTTTGATTATATCGCGGCCGGCGCACAGAACGGCCTGGACAAGAGCGGCGAACTGACGGACAATCTTTCTGAGTATTCCCAGATCTGGTCTCAGGCCGGATTTTCCGCACGGGAAATGTTTACAGTGCTGCAAAACGGCCTGGATTCCGGCGCATATAACCTGGACAAGGTAAACGATTTTGTCAAGGAATTCAGCATTTCCCTGGCTGACGGTAGAATTGGTGAAAACATTGACGGTTTTTCCGAGTCTACAAAGTCACTGTTTGAGCAGTGGCAAAACGGCACAGCATCGCAAAAGGATGTATTTAACAGCGTGATTCAGGACCTTGGCAGCATGACCAACGAGCAGGAAGCACTGACACTGGCTTCCAACGTCTGGTCTGCACTGGGCGAAGACAACGCCATGAAGGTGATTACATCTCTCAATAACGTCAATGACACCTATGTCGATGTGGAAGGCACCATGCAGCGCATCAACGACATCCGGTATGATGATATCGGCACATCCATTGACAACATCAAGCGAAGCGCCATGAATCTTCTGGAAGAAACGCTGGAGCCTGGAGCGGCCATGCTGAGTGGCTGGCTCCAGGACGGCCTGCAAAATGTCACTGCATTTGCGGAAGAACATCAGGTACTGTCCAGAGGGATGGCAACCGCTGCTACAACAGCCGGAATCCTTACTGTGGGACTGATCGGCGTTGCCGGAGCCATTGGCGTAGTGACCAAGGCAATGGATGCTCTGAGCGTTTCTTCCGGCGGTACGCTGAAAATTGCCGGGCTGATTGTGGGCGGTGCATCCCTACTCGCCGGTGCCTTTGTGGGCCTTCATGAATCCATGAAAGCGGATGAAGTTGAAGATTACAACGGCACCATGGAAGAGTGCCGCAATGAAATCGAACTGACAGAATCTGCGCTGAAAGATGCCAGAAAGCGCTACGGCGAAGATTCAGACGCAGTAAAAAATCTGGAAAGCGATCTGAGCGTCCTAAACAAGCAGTACGAAAAAGGCGGCGGCTATTTAGGGGAACTGAGTGAAGCAGCAAAGAATGCCTCAGAATCTGTAGACGAGCTGAGCAAATCCATCCAAAGCCAGAATGACAAAACAGATTCCATGGAAGTCAGCGGTTTGCAGGCGGTTTCCATGCTGCAAGCACTGTCTGAAAAGTCCGAGAAAACGAACTCTGACCTGAGTCTGATGCAGTCCTATGCGGATTATCTGAATGACACCTTCGACTGCAACATTGTTGTAGACTATGACACAGGAAAGCTGACCGGATTTGACCCCACAGTGGTGGTAAATCAGATTCTGGACGCGGCAGATCAGGCAAGAAGAGAAACCGCACAGAACGCGCTGAGTGATCCTGCTCTGCTGGACAACTACACAACAGAGTATAAGGCAATGACAGAAGCGCAAAAGCAGCTTGCCGAAATTCAAGAAAAAGCCGGAAGCGAATACTTGAAAACGCGCGATGAACTGATTCATGCGTTTGGAAGCGTAACGGACTCTGACATTATTGATCAGATGTCAAAAAACGGTGTGTCTGATGATGTTATCAACGCGATTCCGGAAGACATTCTAGACCAGCTGACACAAGCAGAAGAAACTGTAAAGAACACACAGGACGCTTTTGACAGCACCAGCAAAACGATCAAAGAACAATGTGAAGTACTGGACGAAACCGGTTCCACCTATGACATGCTGGTAGATACGCTGAAAGACTACCAGGATGCCGCAAAGGATACAGATGATACTGTAGACGAGCAGGCAGTGGGTATGGAAAAGGCACAGGACGTTATCCGGAATTATAGTGACGACCTGTACAATCTGTGTGAAGCGTATGACAAAGCACGGGAAGCGGCGCTTAACAGCGTCGAAGGCCAGTATGACGCATGGGACAAAGTAGAAGAAATAGAAACGACTTCTGCCGGCAGCATTGTGGAAGCTCTGAACAGTCAGAATCAGTACTGGGAGCAGTACAACGAGAATCTGGAAACGCTGCAAGAGAAAGCGTCCGGCATTTCCGGCCTTGGAGATATGCTGGCGAGTATGTCAGACGGCAGCGAAGAAAGCGCCGCCGCCTTGCAGGGGCTGGCTACAGCATCAGATGAAGAACTGCAAACCGCTGTCTCCGCCTGGCAGAACTTGCAGCAGAACCAGAACGATACCGCCGACAATATGGCATCTGTACAGACACAGTTTCAGGCAGCATTGGGGCAGATCTCCAGCGATATGCAGTCCTGCGTGGACGGCATGGATATGTCCAGCCAGTCCTACCAGGCTGCCACCAATACCATGAACGGTTTTATCCGGGGCATCAATGACAAAATGGCAGAGGCACAGTCTGCGCTGGCTGCTCTGCAAATCGCAGGAAGCGGCGCCAATGTCAGTATCACGCAGCCGGTGGAAGGAAATGCATCCGGTACAACAGATGCGGCAGACGTGTTTGTGGCTGGTGAGCAGGGACCGGAGCTGATTGTCGGAAAAAGCGGCAGCACAGTCTTTCCAGCGGCAGAAACGCAAAAGGTTGTGGATGCGGTGCAGGCATATGCCGGCTATGGCTACGGGGACGACTATGCAGCAGACAAGCTGTATTCCAGTTCCAGAAACACCACGATTATCCAGAATTTTTCTCTGACGCAAAACGGCGGCACATCCGTACCAAATCAGCGGCAGGCAAAAAAGTGGATGCAGGAAGCAATGGAAGACGCTTTTGCCAGCGTGCTGCGGACAAATCCGGCGATCTATACCATATGACAGAGGTGGAACATGGCGTACATCAATCAATACTATGTGTTTGTGGACGGAGACGGGGAAACCACCAACCGCAGCGTTAGCATCTCTGATCATCCGGTAGAAGACGGCATGGTGATCACGGACAATGTAAAACGGGAGCCGCTGGAAATCCGTCTGAGCGGTAAACTGGTGGGAGATGATGCAGAAACCATCAAGTCCAATCTGTATGCGCTGATGAAGAGCGGTTCTTATGTGAGATACATCGGGAAAGAGATCCTTTCCAACGCAGTGATCCTGTCATTTGACACCGGCAGAAGCATTGAAACAGACGGTGGCATGTCATTTGACATGACCATACGCGAAATCCGCGTTGCTAAAAACGCCTATACCAATTCTGCGTCCGGCAAAACTGTGAAATCCGGCATGCAGCAGATTACCAGAAACAACAAGGCGGTTTATCACACAGTACGAAACGGAGACACCCTGTACGGGCTTTCTCGTGCCTATTACGGCACAGATCAGCAGTATGTGAAGCTCTACGAAGCCAACAGCGCCGTAATAGAAGCAGCTGCCAGAGACGCAGGGTATGTATCTTCGGACGGCGGTGCTGTCCTGATTGCCGGAACCAAGCTGCTGATCCCGTAAAGGAGTGTGTCATGCGAAGCAGAATTGAAGTGGACAAAAATAAAATGCCGTATCAGTTTCAGATTATGCTGGGCGGCAGTATGTACAGCATGGAGTGGCAGTACAACAGCACCAGCAGACGCTTTACCTGTACGCTCTGTGATGCTCAGGGAATGCCATTGGTTTACGGAGAACCGCTGATCTACGGGAATCCGTTGTTCGCGGCGCTGTCACATGGTGAAATCTTGCCGCCTATGGAAATTGTGCCTCTGGATGAATCCGGAGAAACACAGGAAATCACCTGGGAGAACTTTGGTGAAACCGTATTTTTGACACTGGACGATGAAGGAGAATCGGTATGACAAGCGAAATCATGCGGCAGGAAAGACAAATGCCAGGCTCTGCACTCGTAGGGAAGCCTTCCGGCGGCGGTGCAATTGATACAGCTGTCAAAGGGCTGTATCGTCAGCACGTGATCATCCATTTTGACCATGTTGTCATTGACAGTGACGCGCTGGACTGTGAATTTGACATTCCGTTTGACGACAACACCGAAGCAAACGAAGCGGAAATCGTGCTCTACAATCTCTCTTACAACACCACAAACCAGATTCGGCACGATGGCAATGTGACTGTAGAAGCCGGCTATGGAAATGATATGGGCATCTTGTTCACCGGAAAGGTATCCGATAAGAAGATACAAAACAGCGACACAGACCGGGTAATCACCGTCAAGGCAATAGACGGTGCAGGACTGTCAGACTGTGAAGTGGAAGTCGAGTACTGCGAAGGAAACACTGCACAGGCGATTCTGTACGACTTATGCCTGCGGCTCGGATTTCCCATTGCAGCGTGGAAGCCCGTCCGGGATTATACTTATGACCGGACGGTACATGTGGACGGAAGCATTATGGATGCAGTGGAAAAGTATGCCGGTGTCTGCGGTGCTTCAGCGTATGTGTGCCGCGGCATGCTGTATGTGCAGGCGTTGTCTGCCAGCAACGCAGGTTCGTTTGATCTCTCCGTAGAGACCGGGCTTCTCAGTGCGGAAGAGTATGAGAAAACGGAAAAACACGAAGATTTTGAAGATACTGTGCGCGGATGGGAACTGGAAATGCTGCTGAACCACCGGATTCAGACCGGAACGCAAATTCATCTCACCTCCAAACGGGCAAACGGCATTTACTATGTGCGACAGGGAACGCACAGCTATGACGGAAACGATATGACCACAAAAGTAACCGCTGTAGAAAGATGAGGTGATCGCATATGTCGCAGGTTTCGGCAGTGATAAAAGAAATGATACGGCAGCAGCTGCTTACGCTGCACACCTGCCTTGTCTGCAAAGTGCTGGAACTCTACAGTGACGGCACTGCGAAAGTGCAGCCATGTACCATGATGCAGACAGCAAAGGGAACCGTCAAGCAGCATGTTGCACTGGATGGTGTGCCAATACTGGATCAGATCCGGAGCACTATCAGCGTTGGGAAAGCGTGTGTTGTCGTTTTCGCAGAGCGTGACATTTCCGCGGTGCGGTATGCAGAATTTGCACTGCCGTCAGCATCCCGGCATCATTCTTTGTCGGACGGTATCATTATCGGAACAATTGACGGATCTGGAACTGTAATTCCCGGCGAGAGCAGTGCGCCGCTGCCGTCTGAAACGGCTACAGCCAAAACATCAACCAACAAAAAGACAAACGGAACAGAGGTACAAGTTGACGTCAAGGTGAGCCGGCAAAGCGGAAACAAACTGCAAGCCAAATCAGATGGTTTGTTTGTGGCGGAAAGTCCGGACACCAATACAACTTATAACATTTCAAAAGATGGAAGCACCTTAAAGCTTATCGGTTCGGATGGATCAGAAAGCAGCGTTGCCATCCCGGAAAGCAAAAATACCAAATATAAGCTGACAAAAAACGGAAATACTATAACACTTACTGGATCAGACGGAACCAGTAGCAATGTTTTGGATTCGGATACTAAATATTGGCTAGGCGGATATTATAATCGCGTTCTCACAGACGGTCCTACATTTGTTTTAGATGATTCAAACGGCGGTAGCTCGATTGCACACGTTCCTAATACGTTCACGTCGCCTAAGACGAACATACAGTTTGCAATTGGCAGATATGAGAATATCGGGGATGGTTATAAAGTTATTTTGGATTTGGCTTTTTTCGCGCCTAATAGTTTTGGCTATGGAATGGGAACGGATATATCTGGATATAGAGACTATCCAGTAATTATCAATTCTTATATCACGTTACACTTTGGCGAATCTAGCACTAAACGTTTTTTGGTGCGGATAATTACCTCGGCTCGTAGTGATATGGCTATTGTTCCGGCACGGGCGATCGTACGCCAACTCGATTCTGCTAGTGCATATTCAAATGCGAAATGGCAGGTTTTCTTAGGTCATACAGATGATACCGTTCGGAAAGGTTTAGTAACAGCAATCCGTATTTGCCTGAATAACGGTACATGCAGCGATGTCACCGGCATCGAAGCCAAGACTTTCACGTATCTTGCTACATCAATAATTGGAGATTGGATCGAACGACCTAGAGTTGAGATTAACACGTATGACATTACAACAACAGAGATTGATACGATACTCGAGTTATCATCTCAAAATGCTCCAGATGTCGCATTCACCGGTGACTACAACGACCTATCCAACAAGCCCACGATCCCTGATATTTCCGGCAAGCAAGACAAGTTCACGGCAGTAACACATAACGCAAACACGGCGGTTGGTTCTGCTACAAAACCTGTTTATGTTGCTGCGAATGGTGTTGCTACACCTATATCCCATTCAGTCAATGCCGATGTACCTGCTAATGCGAAATTCACGGATACCACCTACAGCAACGCCACCACGTCAAAACCCGGCCTGATGTCTGCAACAGATAAAACCAATCTGAACGCAAACACATTGGCACGACATACCCACAGCAATAAAGCAACCCTGGACAAGCTGACGGATGCGCAGTTGACAAAATTAGATGGGATTGACCCAGATTTGTATTTACCTAAAGCTGGCGGTGTGATGACTGGCGATATTGATATGAAGGCCAACAAGCGGGATATTTTGGTCGGGACGCATAAAGCAAATACATCTAGTGGAACACCTATTGCCTGTGGTACGATTGATACAGATAAAAAATTTGATGAAATGCTGCCGACGATGCGTTCCTATATAGGCACATATCATTACAAAACGTCATCAGCAGAGGCATGGTATGATATGATATCGGTTAGGCATAGAAACGGGCACAGTGACGGAAGTAACTGGGGAATGTATATATATGCTAAATTGTTCGGCGGAAATTTGCAGTGGAATTTGAACACGAACAAGAATACATGGCAAGGCGAAAGAACGTTGCTGGACAGTGTGAATTATACAAGTTATGCAGCCAAAAGCAGTCATACGCATGAGATGATCGTAAACAATTCTAAACTAATAGCTGGCAGTAATAACGCTGCACAGTGGTGTAGATTGGGAACATTGACTTCGTTTGAAAATTTTTCAACCGCAGTAATTAGTGTGTGGAGCGGTGATGGTGCAAACGGAAACGCATCGCAGAACAGTTGGTTTGAAATCCATATAAAGGATGGATGGCAATCAACGCAGTCGACAACCAAAGCATGCGGCGTTACAGTCTATCGCACACATTGCGACAAGGTTAAAGTTAAAGTGATACCGACAGCGCACAACACATTTACGGTTTGGGTATATTTGCCATGGGCATATTGGAATGGTAATTACGCAGTAAATGGGAGATATAAAACATGGACAACTGATTTTACACATCAAACAGCAGAACCAGAAGGCACAGGTGCTGACACAGCCTACTATGACCAGGCATTCTTGACCAGTACAGTAGCTAAAGCCACCGAAGCCACCGTTCTAGCCGAAACCGCCTGGACTGATGTACCAGAAACTAACATATCCCCCAGGTATGGCAAAAACATAAAATATTTAA
>ERZ791840.676-NODE-676-length-21147-cov-4.412716_pt1 | contig 21147 bp, 19 predicted proteins | sample MGYA00510291_ERZ791840 | MGnify/ENA primary metagenome ERZ791840 (study PRJEB30046, sample SAMN00715256) | human gut metagenome | study: EMG produced TPA metagenomics assembly of the A metagenome-wide association study of gut microbiota in type 2... | reverse complement strand
CGGCGACTAGATTCGCAAAATTTTTCACGTCGCTGATTTTTGCATGACGTTCATCCGCAGGATGCGTCAACACTCCAGCGAAAAATTCCTGTGCCTGTCCATTGCTTGCGCAGTTCGCTTGACATCGATGTGCTTGCTAGCCCGTCGTCCGTTCCGGTCTGCGCAGCGCCGAGGGTGGTGTGCTGTTTGTTGGAGCATAGTTTTGATTATCAGGCGCAATGAAAATCTAAGTTAAAATTATCTTAAAGACTGTCATCTATATTCAATTACAAACGGAAAACCTTGGACGAAGTAGCAGCGTACTTTTTGTCCGGCGTCGTTTTTGGCAGCACTGAAGCGCCATTTATAGAAGGCGCTGAGGGCGTTGTTGTCCAAGGTGCTGTTGCCGCTGGAGCGCACTACTACGGCGCTTTCTACGCGCCCATCGATGCCTACAACGCCACGCACGACAACGCGCCCGCCGATGCCTGCATCACGCAGCGCCTGCGGATAAACTGGAGCCGCAGTTGAGGCTACGCGCGGAGGCACCTTGGGATTACGCGCAATGCCGGGGCCTGCGCCGTCGCCAATACCGCTGCCGTGTCCCGCACCGTGACCGCCGCCGCTTCCACTTCCGCTGCCTGCACCAATACCGCTGCCGGTGCCTGTGCCATGGCCGGTTCCGTGCCCGCCGCCGCTGCCACTGCCGCTGCCTTTTTTTGCACCTGCAGGCACATGCTTCACTACATGCTTCACAACCTGCTTATGCTCTATCTTGCCGTCAGGCAGAGTAATCGTTTCTTCTTCCACGACTTCCTCCACCTGCTCCTCGCCATCGTCGGCAGCATCAGCGACAGCTTCATCGGCGCCACCGCCGCCTCCGCCTCCGGCATCAAAGAACACTACGGTGTCAGCATCCGCAACCGGCGGCTGTATGGCAAAGACGCCGGAAAACGCCAGTGCGACGAACAATATAAAATGTATTATCAGTGAACCGCAAAAGCCAAAGCGCTGACGTGCCTTCGCCTGCAGCTTTTCTATCTGCTTCATCGTTACTTACCGCCATCCGTCGCCAGGCCGAAGCGTGCTACGCCTGCACCCTTCAGCTTATCTACCAGCTTAATCACCTCGCCGTACTCCAGCACCTTTTCCGCACGGATGACAACGGCGAAGTTTTTGTTCTTCTTCTGCTCCAGGCCTGCCTGCAGCGCCAAGGCCTCCGCATCCGTTTGGGCATCGCCCAGATAAATGCTGCCGTCGGCCTTCATCGTCACGGCGAAGGTTGTCGTGGTATCCGTTGCCGCATTTTTAGCCTGCGGCAGCTTCACCGGAATCGTTTTCAGGTCAATCATATACATCGTGCTCAGCATAAAAAAGACCAGCAGGAAGAACATAATATCAATCATCGGGATAATCATCAGCGGCGGCGTTTTCCTGTTACGCACATCTCGCAGCTTCATGATCTTGCTCTCCTTGTTTCAGCCTCCAGCAGCGCACTGAAGCACTGCTCCATGTCCGTAATCATGTTGTCCATACGATGGGCAAAATAGGAATGCGCGCACAGCGAAAGAATAGCTACGCACAAGCCTGTCGCCGTTGCAATCAGCGCTTCACCGATGCCGCCGGTAATCGCCATCGGCGCACCCGCTTCTACGTTGAAAATGCTGAAGGCACCGATCATGCCCACGATAGTGCCCAGCAGTCCCAGAAGCGGGGACATCGTTACGATAATGCCCAGGTAATCCAGCTTATCGCGCAGCGTCGCCATAAAAATACCGGCACGGCTTTCGAGGAAGGCGCTCTTTTCTGCCTTACCGCCTGCAATTGCCGCCACATCGGCAAGCATCTGTGCGCACTGACCGCTACCCTTGCGCGCCAGCTCCGTCGCCACCGCAAAATCACCGCTGCGCACGGCAGCGCAATAGCGGGCGGCAAAAACGGCGCCGCTGTCAACGCTCTTATAATATATAAACCGCTCAATGGCGATTGCTATCACAGTTACAGAACAGGCGAGTAATGGCCACATAACCAGTCCGCCCTTATGAAAGTACATTATCAAATCTGTTATTGCCTGCATATTTTCCTCACAAATCTACAATTGCTGTCGTACTTTTACAGGAGGTGCATACTGCCCCCCAAAGTACAGAAAGGAGCAGTATGCTGTATATTATGGAATCAAAACTATGAGTTAATTAAAAGGTCATTTCCGCGCCTACACGCCAGGTACGGCCGTCGATAGTATAGCTATGATTTTCATCATAGGGTAAGGTCTTGTCAAAGATATTGTCTACACCGGCATAAACATGCAGGTTTTTAGTAATTTGCTTGTCTGCAACAAAGTTAAAAGTGTTAAAGGTATAGGTATTAACATTGCTGGAAACCTTGTACAGATAATCTACATACCACTTAGACCACAAAGTTGCGGTAAACGGCAATTCTGCATTATCAGTATAACTTAATTGGACAACACCGTTTTGTCTTGCTCTGTTATTCAGACGAGCATTAGTGGTTTTATCCTTGGCATCTGTGTAGTTATAAGTAGCCTTAACATTCCAATTATCATTGAAATTGTAGCCAACCTCTGCTTCTGCACCACTGATTTCCGCTTCGCCTACATTGTAGTATTTGCTCTTGACAACCATGCCGACACCTGGAACATAGCCACGGTAGAACATATCGGAATCAATAAGATTATCTATTTCATTATGATAATAACCTAATTTGCCGGACCATTTACCTTGCTCTGCTTCAAAACCGATGTCGAAATTAGTTGCTTTCTCAGGTTTTAAATCAGGATTACCTAATACCTGAACATTCATCATGCCCATGCGTTTATCCATGGTAGAGTACAATTCATATACTGTCGGCGCACGGAAGCTCTTGCCATAGTTGACCTTAAAGCGGCTATTATCGCTGAAGCTATAGGTAGTACCGATTTTAGGAGATGTATGACTGCCGAAGGCATTGTGATGGTCAAAACGCACAGCAGGAATAAGCAGCCATTTATCAGTAATTTTCCATTCATCCTGCAGATAAGCAGCATAAGTATCTACATCCTTTTCAGAACCTGCTTTAGTGATACCTGCAAAGGTTTCGCTATATTTGTTATCACCGCCACCGCCGAAACGTGTACCACGCATATTGGTCGTAGTCCATTCAGCGCCATAAGTCATAGTGTTTTTATCATTCAGCTTCATGCTGTTTTTGCCTTCAAACACCAAAGTATCATACGAGGTATGGTCAAAATCTGTAATAGCATTATTTTCGTTTGTTACGTTGCTTTTCTTTAATGTATTGTAATACATACGCAGATTATAATCGTTTTTATTATCCTTGCCATAATAGGTCAAAGCATAATCTGAACGGTTGTTATCATAATTATAAACACCTTTGTCAGTGCCTTCACTGCTATTACTGGTGAACTGTTCACGCATAAAATTCAAATCTAAAGCAAGACCACGGTTAGCATCAAAGGCATAATCAAAACCAAGATTTAAGAAACGGCGAGGTCCATACATATTGGAGCTGCTAGTATCATAACCTTTGGTTTTATTGTAATAGCCGCTAACCTCTTTACGGACATCTTCAATACCGCCGCTGGCTTTTACACTTACTTTGCCTTGACGACCGGAAGAATAATAGAAGTTTGTACCCATTTCTTTAGTACCAGTATGAGCACCGATACTTGCGTGTTCTTCGTTTGCTTTCTTAGTAATGATGTTGATTACGCCACCCATAGCATCACTGCCATACAAAGCAGAACCATTGCCACGAATAACTTCAATGCGTTCTACATCTGCAAGATTGATACGGCTCAGCTCATAGGCATTCATTGTAGAACCGGTGTTTTCGGCAGCCATACGACGACCGTCAACCAAAATCAACGTATGCTTGCTTTCCATACCGCGAACCATAACCACATTGCCGGTCATACCAACCTCTTGTACATCAATGTTGGTTGCAAAACGCAAGGCATCGCGCACGTTATAAGCAGCAGTATTCTTGATATCCTCTTGAGTAATAACCTCAACGCTTTGCGGCACCTCTTTTTTCTCCAGCTGTGTCTTGGTCGCAGTCACAACGTAATCCGCACCGCTGTATTCATCGTAATTATCTGCCTCCGCAGCAAATGCCATATGGCCAACTGCACTGACAACACAGGCAGTAAGTAATGCTATCTTCTTTTTGTTTAAATTTCTCATAATGCACCTCTTTTTTCTACTTGTTTTTTTATGGTATATTTTACACCCGCAAGGTCAGCGACCGCTAACCCACGGATAAAAAAAATATCGGAAGAATTTATTTTCTGTCGAACCAAACGACAAAATCACCCGCAGGCTTTTCGCCCTTCTGTTTGCGCTCCAACGGTGTGATTACTGCCACCTTAAGCTCAGGACGCAGGGCTTCCAGCTTCTGCGCTGTGCCCAGATGCCCATCAGAATGGAAGCAGCCATTGATGTGCAACACCTGCATGTTTTTATGCTCATCGCTAAAGGCAGCAATGCTTTCTGCCATCTTATCATCCTTCAGGCACTGCGCAGCATATACAGCAGCCAACCTTGCAGGCGGCATTTTCATCGGCGCTTCCGGCGAATTCATCTGCGCATAGAATTTATCCTTATACGCACCCTCAGGAGCATAGGTAGCCTTAGGCAGCCATTTTTTATACTGCTCCTCAATGCCAGCGGCAGAAGCATTATTTTTGGCCACATGCGCTGCTAAAAAGCGAGGCACGTTGGCAGCGACAACAGGCATATTCTGTTCTTTGGCAAAATTTACCAGCGGAGCATAATCTGTCTGGTAATTAGGCCACGGACGACTTGTTGCCATAAAATCAGCTTCATTCAATTGACCAGCTAAAAAGCTATCGAGCTTTTCCTGATTATCCACTTCAAACATTTCCATAGACAAAACCAGCTTCTCGCCCTTGATTTTGTGTAGAGCCTCCAGCAGGTCTATTTCAGATTTATGGATTTCACTTTGGTCATGATATTCGCCAAAGAAAACTACGTCATATTTAGCAAGCTTTTGCGCCAACTGCGCCGCCGTCAGCTCCTTGCCGCTCTTGGCGTCGCTGAACTGCGCAGCACTCACGCTGCCTGCACCAAAGCACAGCAGAGCGGTGCTGAGTAAAACTGTTTTTATATATTTGTTCATTGTATTGCCTCATTCTGCCGTCGTATACGGAAAGCACACGGGATATTTCGTTCCGTTGGCCTCCACACGCATAATCACAGCCTTTACATCGTAAAGCTCTTCAATGACGGACTGCGTGAACACCTCGTCCGTAGGTCCGTCTGCCATAATCGTGCCCTTTTTCAGCGCAATCAATCGCTCACTGTAGCGCGCCGCATGGTTCAAATCGTGCAGCACCATGATAACCGTCAGGCCCATTTCGTTATGCAATCGCACAACAAGCTCCATCAGCTCCAGCTGATGATGCACGTCCAGATAAGTAGTAGGCTCATCGAGCAGCAAAATCTTCGGCTTCTGCGCCAGCGCCATGGCCAGCCACGCGCGTTGACGTTCACCCCCGCTCAGTGTATGCACAAGGCGCGTACGCAGCGGTCCCAGCTCGGTAAACTCCAGCGCCTCCTCAATCGCCAGACGGTCCTCCTGATTGAGGCCGTCGAAAAATTTACGGTACGGCATGCGTCCGTAGCACACCAGCTCCTCCACCGTCGTGCCTCCGGGAGCGTTCGCACTCTGCGCCATTACTGCCAGTGTGCGCGCCACCTCTTCCGTAGACATCTTGTTGATATCCTTACTATCCAGATAAACTGCACCGCTCGCAGGCTCCAGCAGGCGGCATAACGCCTTCAGCAGCGTTGATTTGCCGCTGCCGTTCGGCCCGATAATCGTCACAATCTCCGGCCGGGAAATATCCAGCGTCAGGTTCCTGATTATCGTGTGCTCGCCGTAGCGTAGGGTAATTTTTTGTGTATGTAATGTCGGGATATTCATAGCTTAACGCATCCTCCGTTTCAGCAGATACAAGAAGAACGGACCGCCGATGAAGGACATGAAGATGCCCACGGGAATTTCCAGCGGACTGAAAAGCGTTCTTGCCGCCGTATCAGCCAGTGTTACCACCGCACCGCCGGCAATCGCCGCACAGGGCAGCAGGTATTCGTGGTCGCTGCCGATTAACAGGCGCATGATGTGCGGCACTATGAGGCCCACAAAGCCCAGCATGCCTGCTACGCTTACGGAAACCGCCGCCAGCAGCGCGGAAAGAAAGATTAAAATTGTGCGCATGCGCATAACGCGCACGCCCAGACTTTTGGCCAGCTCATCACCCAACTGCAACGCATTCAGGGAACGCGCACACAAAATCGTACCGATAATGCCAATGGCGCTATAAGGCAAAAGCATTTCCACATGCCCCCAGCTGCGCCCCTGAAAACCGCCGGCCATCCACATTACGGTTCCTTGGATTCTGTCGCTGTAAAATACGTTCAGCGCCGCCATACCGCCGCCGAAGAAGGTGGCAACCGCCACGCCCGCCAGAATCATTCGCAGCGGGTTGATGCCCTTTTCCCACGCCAGGAAAAAGACGATGCCTGTGGAAAGCACGGCGCCGACAAAGGCTGCCAGCGGCACCATGGCAGACTGCTCGGGAAAGAGCAGCATGATAATCATCGCAAACAGACCCGCACCGGCACTCACGCCGATAATACCGGGGTCTGCCAGCGGATTGTGCAGCACTCCCTGCAGGTTGCAGCCTGCCAGCGCCAGGTTAGCACCCACAAGCACGGTAACAATCGTGCGGGGCAGGCGGATGAGGTTCACAATGCGGTCGGTGTCAGCATCAGCCTCACCCAGCAGTGCCGCCCATGTTTCGCTCACGGAAAGGCTCACCGTACCGCTACCGATGCTCACGAAGATGCCTGCGACGAGCAGGATACACAGGCCGCAAAAGACCGCTATGCGCATTTTTTCTTTTGTTTTGGCATCATTACTCATTACTTGGTCTCTCCATAGATATATTCTTTCATAATCTTCATCGCGTCGATGGTATGCGTGCCGGGGTTAACGGTAAACAGGCTCGGCGGCAGCTGGTACACACGGTTATTCTTCACGGCGTTCACGTCATGCCAGATGGCGTTATCACGCATATTGGCGCGCAGCTTCTCCAGAATTTCCTTGCTGCCGCCCATGGTAATCAGCATCACAACGTCGGGGTTTTCCTTGGCTACGAATTCCATGCTCAGAGGAATATAGCTGCTGTCCTTCACGTTTTCGGCCTTGTCTGCAATGTTTACGGCGCCCAAACGCTCTGCCAGGTCACCGCCAAAGCTCTTTTTGGTGGACATGTTGAAGCTGTCCGGCGAGCCGAAGATAATCAGCACCTTCGGTCCCTTGCCCTTCTGTACGTCCTGCGTCAGCGCGGCATATTCCTTTTCAATCTGCGCCCGCTTGACCGCAGCCTCCTTTTCTTTGCCGGCAAAACGGCCGAAGTCGTCTATGCTTTTCAGCACGTCCTCATAGGAGTTTATCATGTTCAGGTAAAGCGGCACGCCGGCCATTTCCAAGGGCTTGCGCAGCATTACGTGGAAGGGTACGTTCGTGCCTACAACCAGGTCAGGCTTCAGGCTCATGATTTTTTCCAGATTCGGTGCGTGGATCATGCCTACTTCAGGGATGTCCTTAATGCTTTCCTTGATGTCATCGGGATATGAAGTGCTGGTAGGTCTGCCGACGGCCTTGCCACCGATGGAGGTAAAGATTTCCAGATTGGAGGCATTGAGAAAGACGATTCTTTTGGGCTCCGCGGGGATATGTACCTTGGCGCCGATGCTGTCGGTTACGCTGACGGCGGCGTTGGCTGCGAGCTTGTGCTGGCCTCTTGCCAAAAGGAAATAGCCTGCCAGGGCTATGATTACGACAAATACGAGTAAGATATATTTTTTCATACGCAACTCCCTTTACAATATTAGCTAGCACTATCTTTGAATTTAAATTAGCCTAGTCTAACTTTACTATGACATTATCTTATAAGATGGGGGTTTTGTCAAGTTAAAATTAGCGTAGACTAATTGGGTGGGATTAGTTTGCGATATAAAATTCTAGATAAAGTTCCATTTTCAGCACTTCTTTTTCCTGCATGTCACTATGCAAGCGCAACTCCTTAACCTTACAGCCATCGCGTTCTGCCTGCCGCAGCCAGCGAAGCAGGGAATAAAAATCACCGACAGCACTTATTTGCAATTTCTGCATCTGCAAGCCATTCTGCAACGTCACAGGCTTGCCCTCCAGCTGCATGCTACTCAGTTGAATGCTTTGCGCTTGTGCTTGCTTTTGCAGGCGCTGCAGGATGTTGTTTAAGTTCAGATTATGCTCTACCTGCTGCTCTAATTTCTTTTGCTTATCCAATAGCTTGATTTTATATGTCTTATAATCACTGTGTTCATCAGCAAAACGAATCTGCTGTGTCAGTTGCCCCTGCAGCTTCTGTGTCTGTTCTACCGTCAGTTGTCGTTCATTCCAAAGCTCTAATGCCTTTACTCCAAAGCCTGTAGACAACACCAACGCTATGCAGGCAAGCAGATTAATTGTTTTTTCTCCTGCTTTCATTGCTTGCCCTCCTTCATCTGCAGCTGCAGTTTATAAACAAGAACGTTACCCTGCTGCTGCGATTGCAGAAGCTCTACTCTGCTGTAATTTCCACATTTTTGCAGTTGCTCCACAAAACTTTCCAAGGCCAAATTATCCACCGCCTGTCCTTGCAGCACTAAAGGTTTTTTACTGCCGTTGTATTCCAGCAGTGTCAGCCAACAGCCTGGCATCATCTGGCGGCAGATGCGTTCCAACTCACCAACGGCCTCTTTCGATGGTTTAGACACTGCAGCCAACAGCTTTTCCAAACGCTGACAGTTACGCTCAACAGCCTCGCTTTCCTGCATACGCTGCCTCCACACCGTATTCTGCACTAATTGCTGCTCTACCTCCAGCAAATCGCGTTGCGCCAGATAACAGCCTCCCCAGGTACTGGCATAAGCCAAAATCGCTAACCCTAAAGCTGCACAGCCTGCTTTTGTCAGATAACGGCCAAAAGTGGCCGCTATCCCCTGTAAGCGCCGCTGCTTCTGCCTGTATATTGATGGAAGAGACTTCCCGGCAAACCATTTATCTGCTGCTTCATCAATCGTTTTACTGCCTAACAAAATCCCCTGCAGCTTCAGCATTAAACTTCTGCACAGCTGCTCCAGTTCAGCACGCGACGCATTCTGTAAGGCTGCAAACATTACCTGATATTGCTGTTCATCTGCTTCACCGATAACATGTGCTTCAAAGCTATAAGTATAGTCTTCATGCATCCAAGGAACGCTCTGCTGTACCTCCCATTGCAGTGCAGCCTGCAGTTCACGCCGCCTCATTAAAGGCAAAAGCAGCTGTTCGGAGTACACCGTTGCTGCCGCAGGCAGCAACAAAACCGCTGCCCCCTCTTCTACATCACGTGCCAAAAGAATTTCGCGTAAAGCATCGGTAAGTCTTTGCTTATCTGCCAGACATTCCTCATTCAGCTGCTCCTGCCAGCTATGTTCACCATTCTGCCAATACGCAACCTCCCCCGTTTGCAGTGACAAAAGCAAAAGTGCCTGCTTACGGCGCCAACGGCAACGCAAAGCGCACCGTACAGGCTCAAACAACTCCTCAACACTAATACTTTTTCCATGCTTCATCATAAGAACATCCTCCAATACCATGTAATGATTTCTTTGCCACAAAAATACGCAGCAACCGCTCCTGCGCACAAAAACGGTCCGAAGGGAATTGCCTGTTTCAGCTTTCCACGCCTGCACAGCAACAGTAATGCCCCTACAATGCCACCGCTGACAAAGGCGAGCAGCAAACATAACAGCCCCTGCTCTAAGCCAAGCCAGATTCCAAACACAGGCGCTAACTTGACATCTCCCTCTCCCATACCACCGCGACTAGCAAAATACAAAAGCAGCATAATTACCAGCAGTACTCCTGCACCACAAAGAGCTTCTAACAGCTGGTGCTCAAAAAAGGCACGCACTACACCTGCTGCCGCTAAAAGCAATGTCACTTTGTCATATAGCAGCATAGACTTCATATCCGTATAGGTGTGATAGAGCAAACAAAAAATGAAAATAATCGACAGCATACTTACCTCCTTAAAATCGTCTTTTACCTCAAAACACAAATAGGACTCCCATATTGTAATTTGTACTACAACACAGGAGTCCTAAAACTCTTCACTACATATTTACTTTTTCTGCTTCCAGATAAAGCCAATGCACTTAGCTGCAGAGCTGAAAGTCTTGCTTGATGATTACCAGTTCAGGTCCTCAACCTCTTGACGGCCTTTGCCAGTCAGAGCATCCATCATGATGCGTTGCTCGATTTGAGCAGCCAGCTTCTTGGTGAACTTAACAGTATCCGGGTTAACGGACATGCTGTCGATACCGCTCTTAATGAGGAACTCGCAGAACTCAGGATATACACTCGGAGCCTGACCGCAGATAGAAACGGTCTTGCCATCCTTATGAGCAACCTCGATCAGGTGACGGATTGCACGGCGTACAGCCAGGTTACGTTCGTCATAGATATGGGAAACAGTATCGTTATCACGGTCGCAGCCCAGAACCAGCATGGTCAGGTCGTTGGAACCGATGGAATAGCCGTCAACAAACTTGTTGAACTGGTCAGCCAGGATGATGTTGGACGGAATCTCAGCCATCAGCCAAACCTTGAAGTCCTTACCACGGGACAGACCGCAGTCAGCCATAATCTTGGTAACCTTTTCGCATTCCTCTACGTTACGGCAGAACGGAATCATAACGTTCAGGTTCTTCAGGCCGAACTCTTCGCGAACCTTGCGAACAGCCATGCATTCGAGCTTGAATGCTTCGATATATTTAGGATCATAGTAACGGGAAGCACCGCGCCAGCCCAGCAGAGCGGAAGGCTCGTTCGGCTCGAATTCGTCGCCGCCCTTCAGGTCGCGGTATTCGCTGGACTTGAAGTCGGAGAAGCGCAGGGTTACCGGTCTCGGAGCCATAGCCTGGCAAACTTGGCGGATGCCTTCAGCCAGTTGGTCTACAACCTTTTCCGGTTGACCGATTTTGATCAGATACAGCGGATGTTCATGGATATAGGTAGTCCAGATGAACTCTTCGCGCATCAGGCCGATACCGTCGCAAGGCAGAGTTGCATATTTTTCAGCCAGCTCAGGATCGCCCAGGTTCATATAAATCTTGGTGCCGGTCGGCGGGAAGTATTCAGCAGCAGCAACTACTTGTTGTGCCGGTTGTTCAGCCTTCGGCTCTTCGATAATGCCTTCATAAACTACACCATGAGTAGCATCGATGGTTACGTCAATGCCATCGGGAATGGTGGTGGTAGCAGCTTCGCCACGGCTCTTGGTACCTACGATACAGGGAATGCCCAGCTCGCGGGATACGATAGAAGCATGGCAGGTCATTCCGCCGCTATCGGTTACGATTGCTTTCGCTTTCTTCATAGCCGGTACCCAGTCAGGAGCGGTCATTTCGGTTACGAGGATTTCGCCTTCCTTGAATTCGTCGATATGGGACGGATCCAAAATTACATGTACGCGGCCTGCTACATTACCAGGGCTGGCAGGCAAGCCTTTAACGATAACTTTGCGATCAGTAGTCACTTTCTTCTCCTCTTTCGGTGCACCATTTTCTTTATTACGACGGCTCCATACGGTTTCAGGACGGGCTTGCAGGATGTAAACCTTGTTATCGCGCTCGTCAACGCCCCATTCCATGTCCATGTAGCAGCCATAGTGTGCTTCAATTTTCTTAGCGCATTCAGCCAATTGTTTGATTTGCTCATCAGTCAGCTTCTGCTCGTTTTGCTCATCCAGCGGCACAACAACTTCTTCGCAGTCGCCGTCAGCTTTGCGGATCAGCTTAATATCCTGCGCGTTAACGTTCTTTTCAACAATCTCGCAGGTAGCTTTATTTACAGTATAGTTATCCGGAGTTACGGTGCCTTGAACAACATATTCGCCCAAGCCCCATGCGCCTTCGATGAGGATGTTCTTGTCGTCGCCGGTAGCAACGTTAACAGTGAACATAACGCCTGCAGCCTTGGAGAATACCATCATCTGTACTGCAGCGCTCAGTGCTACATCCAGATGATCAAAGCCTTGTTTTTCGCGGTAGTAAACCGCACGGTCGGTAAAGCAGGAAGCATAGCATTCCTTAACCTTAGCAACAATGGTTTCTGCACCCTTTACGTTCAGGTAGGTGTCCTGTTGGCCTGCAAAGCTTGCATCCGGCAAATCCTCTGCGGTAGCGCTGCTGCGAACAGCAACGAACGGATCAGCCTGGCCAACCTTTTCACCCAGCTCTTTGTAAGCTTGGGCAATCAGATCCTGCAGATCCTGCGGCATTTCTTCGTCCATAATTGCCTGGCGGACCTTAGCGCAAACCTCGCGCAGTTGAGCGCTGTTGTCTACGTCCAGACCGGCAATTAAAGTTTTAATCTTCTCGTACAGACCGGTCTTTTCGAAGAAGTATCTGTAAGCGCAGGCAGTAGTTGCGAAGCCATATGGTACAGGTACGTCAACATGAGAGGTCAGCTCGCCCAAGGAAGAAGACTTACCACCGGCGATTGCTACGTCTTTTCTCTCCAGCTGGTCAAACCACAGCAGGAATGCTTTTTCTTTCTCCATAATAATTTGCTCCTTTTAAAATACTATACTTTTTTCTGGGGAAACCCTTAATATAGTGTATACTATATCACATTTAAAGGGCATATTCAAGCGATTTCTGCAGTTTTTTTTAGATTTTTTGTAGAAAATTCACCGGCATGCTATAATACAGATAAAAGTGAGGTGCGTACCATGAATTTTATCGACAGCTTTTGCAGTAACATAAAAAAGGTAATTGCCCTTATAGCTTTAATGCTCCTTTTAACGCTCGTTATTTTAATTTTTACACATACATCATTAGGCTATTTCCTTGTACTGCTGCCCATAACACTGCTGATTATTTATCTTTTACATAAGATAAAAAAACTTGATCCGGAGAACGCTTTCATCTATAACTCCGTTTTAGTAATTCTGCTTTTCATTTTTATCCTCTTTGATTTGCGAAAGGATATAGTGCTGCTTGGTTGCTTCGCTTATATTATCCATCTATTGATGGCATACCATCTGATCCTGAAGCCGCCTGCCATAACGCAGCAGCAGGAAAAAAATGATATAGAATCAGACACTATCAACGTCACCGGCTCTTTTATCACCTATGCCGACACCTGCCCCGACGACGGCGAGGACTATGGCCCTGAAGACAGCGTTATCTGGGGACCGCGTACTATCGAAGAAAAGATCTATATCAACGGCAAATGGTACATCAACGAAAACAGCGAGGAATGGGAAGAAAACGAAGGCTGCTGAGCCATTAAATAATTTATGCAGACGCTCATATGCATGGGCGTCTTTTTTTGCGCACAAAAAAGCGGTCCTACCAAAGTAAGACCGCTAATTAACGATTGGTGGAGACGAGGAGAATCGAACTCCTGACCCCCTGCTTGCAAGGCAGGTGCTCTCCCAGCTGAGCTACGCCCCCAATAGGCTTCGTGCGCATTTGCGTCGGAAACAAGTAAGATTTTACAGGAAAGCGACGCATTTGTCAAGCATTTTTTATTTGGTAATCAGCTCAACCAGCTTCAAAGTCATCAGGCAGGATTTTTCCACTGCATCCATCGGCATAAATTCGCAGTTGGAGTGGAAGTTGAGCGCACCGGTGAAATAGTTCGGCGTCGGGATGCCCTTGGTGGAAATAAAGGAACCGTCGGTGCCGCCGCGCATAGCGATGTCCTTCGGCTCGATATCCAGCTCCTTCATAGCCTCGAAAATGTACTCAACGCATTTTCTGTTGTCATCGTTCAGCGCATCGGCAATATTGCCGTATACGTCGGTGATGTTCAGCTCAATGCCTGCCTTCGGATTTTTAGCCTGTACATATTCCACAGCATGACGGAGGAACTCCTTGCGTGCTTCATACATTTTTTTGTTATGATCGCGGATTTTGATATCCAGAGTTGCTTCCGCAGCATTGGATTTAATTGCCTGTACCCAGATAAAGCCCTCGGTGCCCTCGGTGTGCTCCGGAGTCTGCATTCTGTCGAAGCAGTTGATGATATCAACAGCAACCAGAGAAGGGTTTACAAGGGTGTTCTTTGCGGACATCGGATGCGCGGTTACGCCCTTGATTTTGATGTGTGCGCTGCCTGCGTTAAAGGTCTGGTAAACAACCTCGCCCAGCTCGCAGCAGTCAATGGTATAAGCAAATTCAACCGGGAACTTGCTGAAATCCATCTTCTTGGCACCGCAGAGGCCAACCTCTTCATCCGGAACAAAGGCTACATAAATTTCGCCGTGCGGACGGTCTTCCTTAACAATGGTTTCCAGAGCAACCATCAGGTTGGCAACGGCAGCCTTGTTATCTGCGCCCAGTACAGAAGTGCCGTCGCTGGTAATGAGGTCGCTGCCGATATATTTGTTCAGCTCGGGATGCTCGCTTACTTTAATATAAATTTGTTTTTCGGCGTTCAGCAGCACATCGCCGCCCTGATAATTTTTCACAATCTGCGGATGCACCTCGGGAGAAAGGTTTACGTCAACGGTATCCATATGCGCAACCCAGCCAACATTCGGTACGGGAGCGTGGCCTGCAGGCAGGTTTGCTGGCAGACGTCCGGTCAGCACACAGAATTCGCTGATTTCCAAGTCTACAAGACCAAGCTCAGCCAAATCCTCCTTCAGCAGCTTTGCCATATCCCATTGGCCGGGAGTACTGGGAACAACAGCACAGCCCTCCTTACTTTGGGATGGTACGGCAGCGTAACGTAAAAAGCGTTCAGTCAAACGTTCTTGCAAAGACATTTTCAAAGACCTTCTTTCATAAATACATATAACACCCTTCCGTCTGCTCGCTATGCTCGCAGCCACCTCCCCTTAGAGGGGAGGCAAGGTGAATTAACTATAGGACAAGGAGAAGAGCTTGCATGATGTCACCACTCTCCGCCTCGACAAGCTCGGCACCTCTCCCCAAGGAGAGGCTATCTTCATTATATCATCTCTGAAATAATATTACATTATACGTCTAGGGTAAACATAATCAGCTTGTAATCCCAGAGGTATATCCATAAACCAGAAAGCATACAGCATAATAGTCAAAGTAACCAGCAGCGTAATAGTGTACGGCAGCATGAGGGAGCTCAGCGTACCGATACCGGCGCTCTTCACGTACTTCTGGCAGTAAAAGTGCTTACGTCAAAAAGTCAAATGTATACAGTATTAATATTTTACTATATACAATCTCGGCAAAATCTGTGCTATAATAAACAAAGCAGTTACATCTGCCCCAAAACAAAAATATAACAGCAAGGAGTTTTTTTCATGATACTTTCTCAACGTATTCAAAGCCTGACAGCATCTCCTATCAGAAAGCTGTCCCCGTATGCTGACGCAGCCAAGGCTGCAGGCAAAAAGGTTTATCATCTGAACATCGGCCAGCCTGACATTGCCACTCCGGCACAATTCATGGACAGCGTGCGTGAATTCCAGGCACCGGTAATCGCCTACAGCAATTCCAAAGGCGAAATGTTCCTCTTAAAGGCTGTACAGAAATATTATGCAGAAAAAGGCATGGATTATGCTATTGAAGATATTTTCGTTACCAACGGCGGCAGCGAGGCCTTGATTTTCGCAGTTATGGCTCTGTGCGACCCCGGCGACGAAATCATGGTTTTCGAGCCCTTCTACGCTAACTACACCACCTTCTGCAAGGAGTTCGGCGCTAAAATCAACGCTGTTCCGACCAGCGTAGAAAACGGTTACCACCTGCCCAGCGAAGAAGAAATCGAAAAGCACATCACTCCGAAAACCAAAGCAATTCTGCTCACCAACCCCGGCAATCCTACCGGCGTAGTTTATACCGAAGCAGAGCAGGATATGATTTCCCGCATCGTGCGCAAGCATAACCTGGCTTTAATCGCTGACGAAGTATACCGTGAATTCGTTTATGACGGTGCATATCGCAGCTTCGGCACCATGCCCGAGCTGGACGACAACCTGATCATCATCGATTCCGTTTCCAAGCGCTACAGTGCCTGCGGTGCGCGTATCGGCTGCATCATCAGCAAAAACAAAGAGCTCAGCAAGCAGGTTATCAAATGCTGTCAGGCTCGTCTGTGCAGCCCGATTCTGGAGCAGGTCGGTGCAGCAGCTCTGTACACCACTCCGGCAAGCTATCTGGAGGAGGTTAACAAGGAATACAAAAAACGCCGCGACACCATCGTGGCAGCTTTGAAGAAGCTCCCCGGCGTGAAGGCTTCCGACCCGAAGGGCGCTTTCTACATCATGGTTAACATGCCTGTTGACGATGCAGAAAAATTTGCTATCTGGACTCTGGAAAACTTCGCTATCGACGGCGAAACCGTTATGTTTGCTCCCGGCAACGGCTTCTACAACACCCCTGGCAGCGGCATCAACGAAGCACGCCTTGCTTATGTATTAAAGAGCGAGGATTTGGAGCGCGCTATCTACATTCTGGGCGAAGCACTCAAAGCATATCCCGGCCGTGTAGAAAAATAAGCCTGCCAAACTTTAAAGCTTACAAAAAAATTAGACCTCCTGAAAATTCAGGAGGTCATTTTTTATTTTGTCTGCAATGCTTCCGCCAGCAGCTTTTCATCATCAATCGCCTGCGACAGCACCTGCTGCGTATCCTCGCCCAGGCGCGGCGCACGCTTTCTCAACGCCGCCGGCGTTTCGCTCAGCTTCATAGCGAAGCCCAGCTGCCGGTAGCTGCCAAGCTCTGCATCCTCTACGTTCAGCACCATCTCGTTGGCCTTGGTCTGCTCCGCAGCCACCGCCTCGGCAAAATCCAGCACCGGCGTTACGCAGGTATCCCTGCCCGCCAGCAGCTGCTCCCATTCGGGCAGCGTATGCTTGGCAAATTCCAGCGTCAGCTGCTGCTTTAAGTAGTCGTGGTTAGCATCATCATCTATCAGATCCGTCATATCGGGGCGCTCAAGCACGGCGCACAGGTTGCTCCAGAACTTCTTTTCCAGACAGCCTACAGCAAGGTAGCGTCCTTCCTGCGTCGCATAAATATTGTAGTTGGCGTTGGCACCCGTCAGCCAGTTGTTGCCGCGCTCCGCCACAAAGCCGCTGCCGAAGTACAGGCTCGCAGCACCGGGCATCAGCGTCATTGCCACGTTGTACAGGGAAATATCTATCTCCTGTCCCTCGCCCGTCATCTGTGCATGGCGCAGTGCAATCATAATGCTCATGCCTGCCGCCATCGACGCATTCATATCCGCCATCAGCACTCCCGGAATCGCCGGCTTGCCCTGCGCCTCGCCGCTCATAGCAGTAATACCTGCCAGGCTCACATAGCCGATATCATGGTCGGCCTGCTTAGCCAAGGAGCCTTTTTTGCCGTAGCCTGTCAGCGAGCAATAGATAATACGCGGATTCACAGCCTTCGCCGCCACATAGTCAATGCCAAGCTTTTCCAGTACACCCGGGCGATAGCTTTCCACCACCACATCGGCAGTTTTCACCAGCTCCAGAAACGCCCGACGTCCCGCATCCGACTTCAGGTTGAGCACTACGCTCTTTTTATTGCGGTTCAGCTGCAGATGCCAATAACCGAAATCCTTTAAAAACGGCGGGAAGCTGCGGGAATAATCTCCCCGCCCCGGCTCCTCAATTTTGATAACCTCTGCACCGAAATCGGCCAGCAGCATTGTACAATACGGTCCCGGCAGCAGCCGTGACAAATCAAGCACACGAATACCCTCTAAAGCCTGCACAATAACGCCCCCTTAACAGCAGCATATTTTTAGACTGAGTTTTTATACTACCTGGAAGATATAGAATTTGAGATAATTTGTTTCCGGCACCTGCCACAGAATCGGATGGTCCGGAGATTGCTGGCGCGCTTCAATCTGACGCAGGGAAACGTTGGCGTCATGTGCAGCGTCCTGCAGCATCTTCACGAACAGCTCCTCCTTCATAAAGTGCGAGCAGGAGCAGGTTGCCAGATAACCGCCGCGCGGCAACAGCTTCATCGCCTTCAGGTTGATTTCCTTATAGCCACGAATCGCATTCTTCACCGTGCTGCCGGATTTGGTAAACGCCGGCGGATCCAGAATAATAAAGTCATATTCACGGGAATGCTTGTTGAACAAATCGCTCAGCAAATCAAAAACATTGGCCTGCAGGCCGTGCATAACATCGGAGCAATTGTTAATCGCAGCGTTATGCTCCGCCATCTGCACTGCCTCCGCACTGATATCAACCGCGGTAACGCTCGCAGCGCCGCCCTTGGCAGCGTTCAGCGCAAAGGAGCCGGTGTGGGTAAAGCAGTCCAGCACATGCTTGCCCTTGGCAATCTTGGCAATCGCCTGACGGTTATACTTCTGGTCGAGGAAGAAGCCTGTCTTTTGGCCGTTTTCTACATCAACCGTATATTCGATGCCGTTTTCGACAATCTCGGTAGTCACAGCGCCGGGTTCGGGGCACAAATCGGTAGCAAACCAGTGCTTGCCCTCCTCCATGCCCTCCAGCAGGCGGATTCTTACGTCATTGCGCTCATACAGACCGCGGATTTCCTGTCCCATCTCGCGCAGAATTTTAATCAGCAGCTCAAACAGCATCTGCTTGCGCATTTCAATGCCCAGGGACAGGGTTTGCGTTACCAGCAAATCATTATAGCGATCTACGGTCAGACCAGGGAACATATCCGCTTCGCCGAAAATCAGGCGGCAGCAGTTAAAATCACGCTCGCCCATAACCGTCAGGCGGTAATCCAGCGCATAGCGCAGGCGGCGCTCCCAAAAGGCTTCGTCAAACTTGTCATTGGTATTGGTGGAAATAATGCGCACACGGATTTTGGAATGGTCGTTCACAAAACCGGTGCCCAAATACTTGCCCTTAGACGTTACAACATCCACCAGATCACCATTGGCATAATCGCCTTCAATTTTAGTTACCTCTTCACCAAACACCCAGGGATGACCGCCGCGTGCGGCACGCTCTCCCTTCGGGGTTACGAAAAATTTTGCATATTTACGCATATTCTACCTCACGATTTTAAGATTAGTTTTTCTTTAAGTATAGCATATTTCTGTCATTAGAAAAATACACTTTCTCCAAGACTTACACTTTTAGCCAAGGAATTAAAATTTAATAGAATTTACCGAGTGTTCCAGTACAGGAGCCAGTTTAGAAGCTAACTTGCCATTGAAAATATAGTCATAAGAAATGTAATTTCCGTCCTGTATAAAAATATAGGCAATACTGTGACTGGTAACATCATCAAAGCTGCTTTTAATACATGGTAAATTATTTACAACAGTAAATTCATTTTTGATATTTCTTGCTGTTCTGACCTCTGATTTCAACTGCTTAATAATCTTTTTATCTAAATCAGCCTGCTCTGCAGCCGAAAGATTAGCAATAGATTGCGGATAATAGGAATATTTAGGATTATCAGCTATTTTCTGCACCATAATGCCCGTCATCATATCATCATTACTACCTAACATTTGATGGTCAAAGGCAGCTCCTGCATTATACACATCTTCCGGCAGTTCATAGCTATACCTATCGTCAGGAGTAGCAAAACGTTTCCATTTAGTACCAATCTTGATAGAAGCAATCATCTCATTCATGGTTGATGCCTTGAATTTTTCATAATAGTCAGCCTCAATATTGAAACGAAAATCAATCATATCATTAGGAGTAAAAAGAGTATAGTTATCCATTATAAAATCAGGTGCTTTAGGCTGGGCATTAATTTTGCTGACAACATGCAGTGTTTTTCTGCCATCCAGCTTAATGATTTTGTTTTCTATAAGCTCAGCATCCTTTTCTGTAGCTATTTCCTTCTTCAGTTCAGCAAGTACTTCATCTATAAATTTAGCAGAATTAGGACCAGATTTATCTATAGGAGTTACATAGATAAACATTTGCACATTAGAATAGTTTACTTGAAAAATTTGCTTATTATCGGGCGTATACTCACCTTTAGTCAAAAAGCTTGCAGGCATCAGCATAGAAATGGCATTTTTCTCATCGTTAAAAAGCTGCATAGATTGCTGTACGGATACCTGATTATTGGTAACTGACATTCCCGCCTGCACCGCTGCTTCGGTAGGACTGCAGACATTAAGTGGAATAAAGGCTAGCATAGCGGCAACTAAAATTCTTTTAAACATTGTACCATCTCCTCATATAAGATACTTTAAGTATAGCATATTTTGCAGGCGGATGCACAGAAAACAGCTCTGCTCTTTGCCTGCGCTTTTAAAAAACAATCATGACAAGTGCTACATCGGCATTTCAACAGCTACCGGCGCAACCCTTGAGCAGAACTCATTACATGCATAACAAGCTACAGACGTCGCAGGTCCGTTGGCCTATTAATAGGACGCAAAAACGGCCGAAGCAATACGCTCCGGCCATTAAAATCTGCATTAGTCCATTACTTGTGGTTGGGTCGACCTAGTCCAATTTTTGTGCTCGATTAAGACCTGGTACATTTTGTGGTTTCGCTAGTACATTCTTGTGCTCAAGCTAGTCCAAATCTGTGGGTCAACCTAGTACAACTTTTGTGGTCGTAGGCAAAAACACCCTGTTCAACAATAAGCAAAAATGGCTTGTACATACTAAAATTTCTGTACAAGCCACATCTAAACAAATAAATCCTCCTTCGTTAAAATAGTAATTGCCTATATTACTAAGACGAAGGAGGATTTTTTATCTATGCGTCAGTTTATCACAAATATGCTTAACATTCAAGAGGATAAGATTGAGGAACTACAAACCATTGCGCAGTCCGACGGCTCAATCATTATTAATCTTAAGCTAAAGGTTACCTCTAAGATCTGTCCGTTCTGTTCCGGACCTGTAAAAATTCATGGATACTATCCACGAACTCTCACACACTCTACACTGGTCAACCGTAAATGTAGCATTGTTTATCGCCAAAGAAGATTCCGTTGTCCCAAGTGTTCTTATTCTTTTAACGAACTTAATCCCTTTACTAAAGCCAATGACGGACTAACTCACGAAACCAAAATTAATATTTTTCTAAATTGCAATAAGAAGCTGCACACTTTTTGAAAATTAAGATGCATAGA
>ERZ791840.668-NODE-668-length-21312-cov-7.225385_pt1 | contig 21312 bp, 23 predicted proteins | sample MGYA00510291_ERZ791840 | MGnify/ENA primary metagenome ERZ791840 (study PRJEB30046, sample SAMN00715256) | human gut metagenome | study: EMG produced TPA metagenomics assembly of the A metagenome-wide association study of gut microbiota in type 2... | reverse complement strand
GCAAGAAAGAAGGCGGTGGCGGCAGCGACCAGTTCTTCCAGACATCAGCCGTCAACTTCCTCGCCGCCTGTATCTACTTCTTTATCAACTATGGCAAAGAGCCATACGACAAGGATGGCAAGATGCTGATAGCAGAGAAAGTACTTGATCCGAAGACCATGCAGATGAAGCCGACCGGAAAGGTGTTTAACCATGCAGGAGAAGAAGTGGAGCCAGCTTACTGGTTGGGCAAGTACAGCGACATGCCTCATATCCTCAGCTTCCTGAACGAAAGTTACCAGACCATCTTCAATGTGCTGGAGACCGACAATGAGGTAGCACCCTTATTGGGACCGTTCCAGACCGCCTTGAAGAACAAGGCAATGGAGCAGTTGGAGGGTATGATAGGTACACTGCGTGTCTATACTTCACGTCTTGCCACCAAGGAAAGCTATTGGATATTCCACAAGGACGGTGATGACTTTGATCTGAAGGTCAGTGACCCGAAGAACCCAAGCTATCTGCTGATAGCCAACGACCCAGAAATGGAGAGCATCATCGGAGCATTGAACGCCCTAATCCTCAACCGACTGGTGACACGAGTGAACACAGGACAAGGCAAGAACATCCCAGTGAGCATCATTGTGGACGAGTTGCCTACACTCTACTTCCACAAGATAGATAGACTGATAGGTACAGCCCGAAGCAACAAGGTGAGCGTCGCCTTGGGATTCCAGGAGTTGCCCCAGCTGGAAGCCGACTATGGGAAGGTGGGTATGCAGAAGATTATCACCACCGTAGGCAATGTGGTGAGCGGTTCGGCACGAAGCAAGGAAACACTGGAATGGTTGTCCTCCGACATCTTCGGAAAGGTGGTGCAACTGAAGAAAGGCGTGACCATCGACAGAGACAAAACGAGTATCAATCTGAATGAGAATATGGACAGTCTTGTACCAGCCAGTAAAATCTCTGACATGCCGACAGGATGGATCTGCGGACAGACTGCAAGAGACTTTGTAGCTACCAAGACCGGCATGAATGGCAGTATGAACATACAGGAAAGTGACGAGTTCAAGACCAGTAAGTTCTATTGCAAGACCGATTTCGATATGGCAGACATCAAGAAGGAGGAAAGTGAGTATATGCCACTGCCCAAGTTCTACACCTTCAAGAGCCGTGATGAGCGTGAGCGCATCCTCTATAAGAACTTCGTGCAAGTTGGTGAGGACGTGAAAGCCATGATATCGGAGATATTCAACAAGAAGAATGCCAAGTGACAAGCCAATGACACTCCAAATGCAAAACAAAAACAACATCCATGACGAAAAAGATAAGAACATATATTACCCTAATGCTCTTGTTTCTGTGCCAAAGCATCGTGGCACAGAACAAAACACCTACAACCGATAGCCCAAGCCATACCGACTTGGGCATTTTCGCTTTGCCACCCTTTGAGCGAGCGGTGCGCTGCATCAAGTATTATGAGGGATGGCACGATATCAAGCGCAACTATCCCTATATCGGATGGGGACATCGGATATTGCCGCATGAGAAGTTCAAGAAGAACCTCACCTATCAGCAAGCCGATTCTCTGTTGCGCTCAGACCTCACCAAGTTATGCGCCATGTTTCGTAAATATGGTAAGGACTCACTACTCCTTGCCGTACTTGCCTATAATGTCGGACCCTACAAGATATTAGGGAACAAAAGATTTTCCAAGAGCCGCCTCCTGCAAAAGATAGAGCGAGGCGAAAGAAACATACGTAGGGAGTATCTTGACTTTTGCAGATGGAAAGGAAAATACATTGCTTCCATCAAGAGACGACGACAGATGGAACTGTTATTGCTATATTAGTCGTCGACCAGATGCAAATCACAGTCAATATAGCAAAAAATATGCATAATTGTAATAAAAATGCGACAAACGTAATAAAAAAACGTAAATATACGTCCATTGCAAGGTGGAAATTCGTGAATCTGGAAAAAAAATCATATTTTTGCAAAGCAAAAAATGTAAACAAACAGAAAAATGGCTACAGCTGATCAAATATTATCTCTGATACGAAATCATCTGAATAACGATGATACGCAATTCAGAAAGGTTGCCCTGCAGATTTCCGCTGTGGAGGCAAGGAGTGGTCATGCCATAGTAGCACGTACCATACAAGAATTGCTCAACCAAAAGAAAACATCCTTGGGTACGGTACGTTTGGTGTCTAAAAACAAGGATATAGATGACTTGCTGCTGCAAGTAGATACCTATGATGACATGACAAGTTTAGTACTCTGTCAGGAGTTGAAAGAGAAACTGGACAGAGTCATCAAAGAGTATCTAAAGAAAGAAACCCTAAGTAAGTACGGATTGGCTAATCGCCGAAAGCTCCTATTGTATGGAGCTTCGGGAACAGGAAAGACGATGACAGCCAGTGCCCTGGCAAAAGAATTCAATTTGCCATTCTTTGTTGTGCGAACAGAAAAAGTTGTGACCAAGTTCATGGGAGAAACAGGTCAGAAGTTAGGTAGAATCTTTGATTTTATCAACGAAGTACCAGCTGTATATCTGTTTGACGAATTTGACGCCATCGGTTCTCAGCGAGGAATGGACAACGAAGTTGGCGAACAACGACGAATACTCAATACGTTCCTACAGTTATTGGAGCGAGATGATTCTGACAGTTTTATCATAGCTGCCACCAATAGCATAGAATCAATAGATAAAGCCATGTTTAGGCGATTTGATGATGTCATAGAGTATAAATTGCCAGATAGAGAACAGCGATTAGCATTGCTGCGTGAATATCTCTATACGGCAAAGGACTTGGATTTCTCATCTACAGAACCCTTGTTTGATGGCATGAGCCATGCCGAAATCAAGATGGTTTGTTCAGACATATTTAAGGAATCCCTACTTAATGACAGGAAGATTGACCTTCCACTGGTTCAGACCATAGTGAATATGCGTCAGCAGTTAAATCGTCAAACAAGCTAAACAATGGAACTATATGCATAAGAAACATTTCTTTTTAAGCAACAATATAGCCGAAGCCCGTGATTTCTCACCGCGGAATCCGTACCCAGGAGACCATTCCCTACCAACAAGAGATAGGGCTGAGCATGGTCAAATGGTGAAAGGACAATACGAAATAGCCGTAAATCAAGCCATTGCCCATTTGGAAGAAAGAGAAAATCAAGGACAGCCTGTGGCTAACGGAATCTATGTCGATTTGAAAATGAACAAAAGTTTTATACCAAATTCTTTGGGTAAGCAAGATAGTCCAAAAGGAGCAACCATCATGAAAGTAACTGACAACGGAGAAGAAAATGACGTTGACGTTACTGTATATGTAAAGAAGGATAAGAAGGATTGGCTTAAAAATAAAGTTGATGACTATTCTTGCAAGAACACAGCAAAGGGAAAGCCATGCAATGAAAGGTTGATTGCCCCTATCAATGGTGTAGTAGCAACAGACATTCGCACACTCTACGTGTCAGCAGAAGAATTTGACACAATACCAGAAGAAGGCTCATACATTTACGAATTGTGGATGAGCCATAGCAAAGAAAACAGCCAAGAGAGCATAGAGAACACTTTGCATCAACTGGGCATAGAGAAGATGGCAGAGCCTTTGCTTTTTGATGGTGTTGATGTATGGTTGATAAAGTCAACCAAGCAACAACTCTGCACCCTGCCACTGTCGCTGGGATATATTGAAGGCATCCGTCCCTATCATAAGCCATCCATTCTGACAAGCAGTAACTCTGAGAAAAGAGAATGGAGTGAACTCATCAAAGGAGAAATCACCTACGACGAAGATGCGGAAGTGATAGTCGGCATATTGGATTCGGGTGTGAACAATGCACACGAACTATTAAAGCCAGCACTGCCAGACGAGCGAATGGATGTAGCCATTGGTGTGCTGGAAGCAACCGACAAGACAGACCACGGTACTGGTATGGCAGGATTAGCCCTGCTGGGTGACTTGACAAATATTGCCTACCAACGAGAAACACCAGTAGCTGTGCGTCATGCGTTATCGTCGGTGAAAATATACGAGGACGGATATGACACCCCCAAAGAATTTTATGGAGCAGTGATAGAAGAAGCCATCGGTAAAGCTTCGGATATGGGGGCATCCATTCAATGCATGGCCATTACAGACGAAAGTGCCTACAACGGCATAGCCACCTCCAGTTCAGCAGCACTTGATGAAAGCATCTACCATCAGGGACAATGTGACAGATTGGTTCTGGTTTCAGCAGGAAACATACAGACACCCGATGTAGATCATAACAACTATATAGAATCCTGCAAGGCAAATGCAGTAAAAAGTCCGGCACAGGCATGGAATGCACTGACAGTGGGGGCCTATACAGAAAAGACTGTTGTAGGCGATGAGAGTTATGAGCCTTTGGCTGCCCCTGGTGGAATTTCGCCATATTCTTGTAGCTCATACCCTTGGAATGAAAAGCGCAATAAGCCTGAAATTGTGATGGAAGGTGGAAATGTAGCATATCATGCCATGCTAAAAGAAACTCCACACGACGCATTGAGTCTGGTAACCACCAGCAACGAGCTGAAAGAGCCATTGGAGCCTTTCAATGCGACAAGTGCTGCTACAGGATTGGCGGCAAGACTTGCCGCACAGATAAAAGTGGAGAATCCGCAACTGTCAATGCTCTCCATCCGAGGTCTGATGGTGCATTCTGCTCGATGGACAGTTGAAATGATGCGCATAAATAACGTTGAAGAGCGTATGACACTCTGCGGATATGGCGTTCCAGATGAGCACGCAGCCATATATAGCAACGAAAAATGCGCCACTTATATTTTCGAGAACCAACTGGAGCCCTACACACAAGGTGACAGTGGCAACATTTATGGCAAGATGCACTACTACGACTTGCCATGGCCAAAAGAACAGTTGGAAGATATGGGAGACGAAGACGTAAGAATCCGCATCACCTTATCATATTATGTGAAGCCGTCCCCTGGCTATGCCGGAAGGACAAGCAAGTATCGCTACCCATCTGCTACATTGCACTTTGACCTAAAGACAGCAACAGAAACAGAAGAAGAGTTTCTGTGTCGTAGGAACAAGCAAGAAGGAGAAAAGACCACCCAAAACGATGCAACCAGATGGAATGTGAAACAGCAAAAGCGAGAAAGAGGCACTGTCCAATCCGACTGGATTGAATGTACAGCAGCAGACTTGGCTGAAATGGATAAGATAGTAGTATTTCCAGGTCAAGGATGGTGGAAAGAAAGGAAATTGGACAATGTGGACAATTCTGTTCCCTATTCTCTCATAATTTCAATAGAAACCAAAGAGACCGACATATACAACGCTGTAGAAACAGCTATTAGCAATCGTATAGGAGTACCTATTGCACAAGAAGTGTAATATTCTCCATAAGACATAGAAGAAGGGCAAAGCTAAACACTCAGCCCTTCTTATTGTTTATACCTATAATAGGTAATATCACCAAAAGCACTTCACTTCATCAACTTTTATACATTATATACTTGGTCATGCCGATGCTTTAACAAATGGCAACATTATTCACCATTAAAAGTAAAGCATTATGGCAACAGTAAAAGTAAAGTACCGTGCCTCCTCGGTTGAGGGAAAGGAAGGCACATTGTATTATCACCTTATTCATCAGCGCAACCTGCGCTGGATCAGTACCGACTATCATGTCTTTTCCGAGGAGTGGAACGACAAGAAATCGGCTATCATCATTAGTAATCGCAATAATCGTCAGGCACATCTGCAACTTATCCAGTCGAAGATAGATTGGGAGATGAAGCAGATGCAGCGCATTATCCATGACAAGGAGATGGCGCGTATCTCTTATTCCATTGACGACATTGCCAAAGAAATCCAACAACTGCCGCCAAGTCAGAGCGTATTTACATTCTTCCGACAGCAGATAGCCAAGAAAGAGCAGATGCTGTGCATTGGCACCAAGAATAACTATGTCAGTGCCGTCAATCGCTTCATGGAGTTTCGTGGTCACGAAGACCTTACCTTTTCACAGATGACAAGCGACATGATGGAAATGTACCAAGCATGGCTTTGAAACAGAGGTGTCGGACAAAACACCGTGGCGTTCTATCTGCGCACCCTCCGCACTCTCTACAACAAGGCTATAGAAGCAGGGCAAGCTCCCGACAATGATATCTTCGCCCATGTGCAGATTGCCAATGCGAGAACTGCTAAGCGAGCCATTACCGTCAAGGATATTCGCAAGATTGAAAAAATGGAATTGCCTCGCGGTTCATCTCTTGACAAGGCACGAGACCTGTTCTAGCTCAGTTTCTATCTGCGTGGCATGGCTTTCGTGGATATGGCATTCCTGAAGAAAAGCGACTTGAAATGCGGAATGATAAGCTACAACCGTCGAAAGACCCACCAAAATCTCAATATCGAGTGGATGAAACCGATGCAAATCATCATAGACAAATACGCCGAGCAAACAAAAGACTCTCTTTATCTGCTGCCTATCTTGACAGGCAAAGAGACTTCGCTTTATACCGCATACCGTAAGGTGGAACACAATACCAACTACAACCTGAAGAAAATCGGTGAGAGGATAGGCTTGAAGATACCGCTTACCACCTATGTGGCACGCCACACATGGGTAAGCATCGCCCTACACATGAACATTCCGATAGCCACCATCAGCGAGGGAATGGGACACAACTCCTTCAAGACCACACAAATTTACTTACAGTCGTTAGACATGGCAACCATCAACGAAGCCAACGAGAGAATTATAAGAAAGATTTTGAAAGAATTGTAAACAAATAGTCATATTTGCACAATTCCGAAATGATAGGGTAAAATGTTTAGCAAATTTCACGCTTTCTTCTTATAAGAGAGCAAACTCGCTACAAAAATACGAAAATTAGTTGGATTACATGTCAGATTTTATCATTTTCTGTATGTAGTTCTAAAAAAAGCACACAAATGTTTAGCAAATCTGCATTGGACAATTCTCCCAAATGGAAGATTTGCACTTGTTTCGGCTGTTTTTGCGCTCTTATAAGAAGAAAGTGTAACGAATGTAAAATAAAGATACATGTGCAAAGGCAGTAATGTCTAATACTCATAAATACGATTAAGATTATGCACAACAAGAACAAAATGACGATATCTCCACAACCATCATGTATGGTTGTAGCTGAGAACATAAAGTAGAGCAGGATTTATGAAACCGGATGGTATGAGTTCTTTTTCTACAGCCGACGAGAAACTTGTTTCTCCAAAGGGCAACCACGTTACGGAGCCAGACGTAAAGACTGGTTCTGCGATAAAGAAGTGTCGTCAATCAAACGGAACAACATGGTCTTACATCTTTGTTCACAACAGCAAAGTGAAGAAGATGGAAGAACAGTTGGAAAAGGACAAGATAACCTATTTTGTGCATAAGACCGTGCGCTATTTCAAGAAATTGGGCAAGCAAAAGGTGCAGCATCAGGAAGTGCCGACCGTCAGTGGGCTGGTTTTCTTCCAAGGTTATCCTGAAGAAATACAAGCCTATCTCGATAAGCACTTCCCTCACGCCCGTCTGTGTAAGAATTGTAGCACAGGCAAGGTGGCAGAGATACCCGATTCACAGATGCAACCATTCATGCGTGTCACGAAGACCTCTCCTGAGCGCATCCGTTTCCTTCTCCACCCTTATCATTATTATGCTCGCAACCGCATTCTCCTCCGTATCACCACAGGTGAGATGGCGGGATTGGAAGGCTACATCATTCGTATTGACCGAGATCGCCGTCTGGTTATGGACATCGGTGGAATGAGCGTAGCAATCAGCGGTGTTCATGCCGAGCACTTTGAGGAAGTAGAGCAAAGCAAGACTTCGATTACCCATGAGAATATCTTCTATCAGCGCAACTTGCAAGAGCGACAAGTGCTGATAGACCGATATTTCCATCCTGTGAAAGACGACAAGGAGGTGGCGTTGCAAGCCGAGAATATCGATTATCTGAGGAAATACGCTTTGGACGAGTTGGCGCATAACCGTATCAATATCAATGATACATGGAACATCTTTTCCTTTATCATCGAGGAGATAAACTACTACTATGCGCCCTTTGTAGAACAGTTCAAGGAGCACCTTGACCCCATCATGTGTGAAGGAGGCAAGGTACTCCAAGAAATGGAACAGATTATCAAAAGTCCTCATATCAGTCCTAACGACAAGACCAGATACGAAAATGACTATCAGGAGATATTGTCGCATTACGAATATCTTTTCTAAAATAGGAAACAGCATGAAAGAAATAAAAGAATCAATAGAGAACTCTGTGAAAAGATTGCAAGAAGCAACTCCAGACCAACTAATAGGAATATCTACTGGATTTGGAAAACTTGACGATATTCTTGGCGGATTTGTGGACGGCACTCTTGTTACAATAGGAGGACGAACAGGTATGGGTAAAACTGCTTTTGCCTTTAACCTGTTGAAAAACCTATCTGTTGACAAGAAGATACCTTCATTGTATATCTCATTAGAGAGTACAGAACAAATGTGTATCAATACACTGATAGCCTGTACGCTTGGAATAAAATATAGAGCATTGCTTAGTGGTCAACTTGTTGCAGAAGAATGGGAAAAGTTAGATAAGGAGTTATCAACAATAACAGATGCTCCTATTTGCTTGGACACAAAATCTACATACACGATTGATGATATTTGCAAAACCGTAGAAGAAGCTGTGCAAGAGCATCAAGTAAAGGTTGTCTTCATCGACTATTTGCAATTGATTTTTGCCAAGACTGGATTCACAGAAAATAGATACTTGGAGTTGAACTATATAACCAGGAGATTAAAAGCCTTGGCAAAAGAGTTCAACGTTACGATAGTGTTGCTTTCTCAGTTGAACAGAAATGCAGAAGATGAAAAGCGATATGAGCACCGTCCTGTACTGACCGATCTTAGAGATAGCGGAACTATTTGCGACGATAGTGATGTTGTCTGCTTTGTCCACAGACCAGAGTATTATCATATCTACCAAGGCGAGAAAGGCAATGATATGCATAACATGACTTTGATAATTGTAGCCAAAAATCGTTTAGGTTACACTGGCGATGCTGTACTCTATACGGATATGCCTACTCTAACTTTCTCCAAAGAATATCCTTATGCAGGAGATGAACTTGAAAAGGTGTTTCCAACAGACTCACCAGCTTTTTAATACATATAGAAGATGAGAAATAGAGTCTGGGGAAGTATATGTAATTTCGTTTTCAAGGCATATGTAATGGATGCTATGGTAATGCGCTATCAAAAATATGATAAGCGTATAAACATTTGTTTAGCCATCGTTTCGTCAAGCAGTATTGCCGCATGGACAGTATGGCAGATAGTGCCTCAACTTTGGGCTGGCATTATCGCCATAACCCAAGTGATACAAGCAATAAAGCCCTATTTCCCATATTCAAAGTATATAAGAGCTTTGAATGAAAAGAGCAAACAGCTTCATGACATAAACAGACGTTTGGATCGTTTGTTCTTCAATATTGATTATGCTCATCTAAATACAGAAGAAATTGCTGACCAGTATTTCAAATTGAAGGCAGAAGCTGAAAATGTTTGTTTCTTTGGTGATGACATGAATTTTGTACCGAAGAAAAACGACATAGAATATGCCAACCAAGAAACAGCTACATATCTTAGAAATAATTATAATGTATAACACAAAATAGATAATATTATGAGTAAATTCAATACATTAAAAACAAGTAGAAAAGACACTACATATAGAAATGGTAGTAGTATTCCAGATTACAAATACACACCGCCAACCCCACCTCCACCACCATCTGAAAACAAGAAATAACATATTCGATGATATTCAACTATGCCTTCATTGTACAGTCCAAAAGATAAGTTTGTCTTTGACTTGTTAAAAAGACAATTAGACATGTTGAAAGACAAGACGGATTGCTTGGAGGAACTTTTTGATTTATGTGACAATGAAGAGCAACGTGGTCTTGTGAAAAACTTACTCATTGATTTTTCAGAAATGAATGACGAGGTTTTCAACTTATGCTTGTTGGATATGCGAGATGCCATTATAAGCAAAGGCTTTCCTTTTGAAGATTGTCTTGTTGTTGCAATGGCGCATGACCATTTGGCTGACAGTTCACAGGATGTACTGCATAGCATAGAGATACCTTTGGGAATGAAGGGCTTTCCTATTAGCAATTTTTGCAACAGATTTGACCATTGTTGGGGCAAGAAGTTTAAGGATAAATACCACCACTATTTTATCATTGATGATTTTGTTGGTAGTGGTTCCACAGTCTTGAATCGCAAGAATGAGTTTGAAAAGCTAATGAAAAATAAGGAATATACCTTGCATTTTGTTGTAGTCGCAGGGATGGAGTATGCCATTGAAAATTTAAGAAATCAAGGCATTGACATTCATTGCTCCTACACAATGAAAAAGGGCATTTCGGAAAAATATGCAGATGGCTTGATTCAACGCAAACTTCAAATCATGTCGGATTTGGAGTCGAAATTGGCAACAACCATCAACGAGACCCAATTGGGAGAGCATCATTTTGGTTATGGTCAAGCTGAATCTCTTTTCTGTAGAAGACATAAAAACATACCGAACAATGTGTTTCCTTTGTTTTGGTGGAAGCGATATGTAGATAATAGAGCCAGAATCCCATTATTCACGAGAATGCAGGAAGGGTATTAACGATGGATATAAAGCGTAAATACATACAGTTGTTTCTTGACTTGAACAAAAGCGAAAAAGGGCTTTTGGGCTTTACCTTGTCTAACAGGTATAATCTGAGTACAACAGATGTTATTTCCTTTATAATGGAATACCAGAAAAAAGGATATATATCGTGCGACAATGAATATAGGATAAAAATAACGGCAGATGGCAGAGCTGCCATAGCCACACTGTATGAGCGTGGAATAACATCTGCTCATTATAATGGTTCCGATTACTTTGATGAGGTTTCTTCAAATAACAGCATAGCTATAAATGAGCCATATCTTCCCAAGATAGATTTTTTGAGTCATGGGAAGCCTAAGAAGAATAAAGGTGGAGAGGATAAAGGGAAACTAGGAAATAGGAGTGTAGTCGCTCCGGCAGAGTAAGGCTTTGCTTTGCCCTGCTAACACCATGTGGCATGGTGTTAGCGGTCAAAGTCTAACGACTTTGACAGGCAAAAGATTCATTAAAAATGCTTCGCATTTTGTAACGAATCTTTTGCAAGGCGTTGTCAGGAAAGTAGTTCCATGATAAAATTCTCTCCCCTTTTTACTATTTGAAATATGACAGACCGACAAGTAGAAGAGTTGTTGAAACTTTGGGCTGCATACTACCAGTCCCGTAATGTTTCACATGAATTTACTGAACAATGCTTGAATTATGCCAAGCCATTGTTCAAGCAAGATATGCCTGTCATTTTCGACTTTCAGCATCTGTGTTTGTTGTTGGGGCTTGATGCAGAATATCTGCAAAGTGTCATCTATGGTTCCGAAAGTCATTATAGAGAGTTCGCCATACGAAAAAGAAACGGTGGAGTTCGTATTCTTTCAGCCCCACATTATACATTAAAATATGTACAAAGGTGGATTTACGATAATATCTTGTCCAAAGCAAAAGTCAACTACTGCGCTCATGGTTTTAGACCCAAGAGGTCTATTCTTACCAATGCCAAAATACATGTGGAGAACAAATATCTTCTGAAACTTGACTTGAAGGACTTTTTCCCATCAATAAAAATCAACCAGGTAATCAATGTGTTCAGAGGCTTTGGATATAGCAATCATGTTTCATTTTTCTTGGGCGCAATCTGTTGTGTAGACGGACACTTGCCACAAGGAGCTCCGACAAGTCCAGCTTTAAGCAATATCATAGCTCGTCATTTGGATAATAGATTATTAGGACTTGCCAAGAAAATGGGATACCGATACACACGTTATGCGGATGATCTTGCCTTTTCTGGAGAAATGATAAAACCAGAACTTACAGAATATGTGGCAAAAATTATTATGGAATGTGGATTTGACGTTAACGTTGGAAAAATCAAACTTTACAAAGGTGATGGTGCAAAGATATTGACAGGTGTCAGCTTGGCAAATGGAAAAATCAGAGTACCAAGAGATTATCGTCGTAATCTAAAACAAGAATTGTATTTCATTCAGCATTACGGCATGGGTGAGCACATGCGGCGGAAAAAGATAAATAATCCACATTATTTAGAATCGATAATTGGCAAAACTGAATTTTTATTGATGTTAGAACCTGACAATAAGTTCGCTTTGTCGGCATTGGAATATCTAAGAATTCTTTATAAACAAAAGTACAATTTATAAATACCTTAATTAACAGACAAAGCATGTTTGTATATTTATAGGATTAAGATAGAAATGAAAAGACAATGATTGTTTTACCAGATACCACAACCTTTGATTCCAGCATACGCCTGGTGCAACTCGTAGGAGGAGCGACCAAAGCAAATATGCTGAAAGTGTGCGACAAACTCGATTTGTATGTCAGTCCCAACTTGAAGAAGGACGAGACAGCTCGCCGTGTGGCACAGGAATGCTTGACAGCCCTATTGAGATATTGAGCAATCTCAATAAACAAGAGTTGCAAATTATTGATGAGTTTGTCAAGGGCGGTGCCAACACTTATGTCGTTCGCAAGATGCGCAAGACCCAGTACAAGCTTCAGAAGTTATACTTGGTTGCCACCTATTGCGACGAAGAAAAGCAGGAATGGCACATGTTGATGCCCGATGAATTGCGTGAGGCTTTGTCAAGCAACTATAAGTTCTATCTTGACCTGGCAGAGAAAGGCCAGAAAGGACCAACAGCGAAACAGCTTCGTATGATAGCAGCGATGAAGAGGATTATACGAGAATAAAGGTGAAATTACAATATTTAAATAGAAAACCAAAAATAAAAGAGAGAAAGCAATGAACGATTTCAACACCATCATTCAAGGCACAGAGCCATGCGATTATTGCCAACCGCTATGACACGTGCCTTGACGATGTAAAGGATAAAGTATATACACGAGACATCTTTAGGCGAGACTAAAAATTCTCAATATATCCAAAGACAGCGTGAGTATCCAAGCAAGGACATTCCTTAGGCGTAGTGCCAGGCAAGTCACGATGTCCCACAATCTTCGCTTTTGGAAACAACTTGTGAAGACGAGTCAACACATCTATGATTCTTTCGGTCTGCTCAGGTGTGCGAGTATCGCATGGCTTACCATGCTCATTCAGTCCACCCTCGTAGCAGATACCGATAGAACAACGGTTGTAAAGTCTCGCATGAGCACCCACTTCGAGCAAGAAGCGATGCTGCGTCATCGTACCATCCTTTCGGATATAAAAGTGATAGCCGATGTCATAGAAGTCACGGCTCTTGTGGTCACGGCGAAGCTGTTCCACACTATAGTCTTGGTTGCGTCGGGTAGCCGAACAATGCAAGACCAAGAATCTCACGGAGTCGGCAGACATCATCATCTTGCCGTCCTCCACTTTGGCGAGGAGGGTGCGCTCATTGCGCACCAACTCCTCCCCAATACTCAAAGGAAATTTTTCTTTAATCATAAAGATAATTCAACATTCAACACTTAACATTCAACATTCTTAAAGCGCATTAGCGCACGAACTTACGCCTAACGCAGTCAGCGCAGCAATAATCGCTTGAACGATAGCGTTCAGAATCGAAACCCAAGAAATCTTCTTGGAACCATTTCCGAAATTTTCATTTTGATCACTCATATACATTCATTTTAAAAAGGTGAAACATCATTTTGAAAATAAAAACTTGTTAGAGGTAGTTGCGCCCGAAACATTATCGGGCGCAACCAGAATGCTATTAAAGCTCATTATCGCCTTCCTTAGATTCTGCATCGGTTTCATTGCCGGTACCGTCACTACCGCTACCACCAGAAGGAGTAGAGCCGCCATCCGATGGAGTGCTACCGCCTGTAGAAGGAGTGTTGCCACCATCGCCAGATGGCTTGTTGTCACCATCCTCGGTAGAATTGGGTTTCTTTTTGGCAGCCTCCAAGTCAACACTTGTCTCGTTCGCTTTCACAGCCTTGATAGTAGCAGCCTGTACCGCACGGCTTGCCACGAGATTGAACTCAGCCTTGGAACGAAGGTTCTCAAAGTCCTCACCAGGATTAAAGAGAATGTTCTCCTCTTCAATATTGTCCTCGGAGAACTCTTTAAGAGTAGCTGCTGGCTCACAGGTAATGGAGATGCTAAAGATACCCAACTCGCCAAACTGAACCTTGTTCCCATCAGCAACTGTTCCACGAGACAAGCGCAGGTGTCGCTCACCACTCCATTCACCGTACCACGAGTGAATACTCCGTTGTGGTCAGAGATGTGTTTTACAAACTCATCGAAGGTCAGCACCTTTCTCACTTGGTTCTTGGCATAAGCCATTTCCACTGCGTCCTCCTTCAAAGGACTCTTCCACAGGAAAATAGAATAATCTATCATACTGTTGCCCATCGTCGGTATGGGACTTCGTGTTTACACAGAGCGTGTCTGTGCCCGACAGGAGTTAAACATAAGTTATTTCAAAGAACTCGTCAGACGTATAATGTCTGATTGACGGTTGCAAAGGTACAGCGAAAATGAGGCTGAAAAAAGAAACGAACGATGGTGCAAGTTTCTTCTTTCTTTCGCATTGGAATTCAATAGTTTAACTATTTAAAAAGAAAGTAATATGAATGAACAAAATAATGGCAAACAAGGTAGCGGCAATACCATCTTCAATATCAACCATGTTGAGAATCTTATCAATGGCGATATAGAGACCTTTAACAACACCCATAATGAGGGTGAGGTCAAGAAGTCGAAGTCATCTGCTGAAGATAACATGACCAAAGGAGATCGGCTTCAGCGTCAGATGGAAATCATGCAATATGTCTCTAATCTGAAAGATTTTGTAGCTAAGGAATGGCAAAGCCGCTATAATGACCTGTGGAAAACCATTTTGGAAGATACAGAGGTAGCTTGTGTTATATACGACCCTGGCAAGCAACAAAACACCACCTTCAATCGCAAACTTGTAGCCAACATTATATATATAATGTGTAAACTTGATGTGATAGAAGAAAGCAATGTCACGAAACTCACTTTGGCACTGGAGGGAAACAAGGATAGTTCCGTAAGAGGACAGTTGGCAGTAAACCCAAGTGACGAGGTCATCAAGAAACGAGTAGAAAACATAGTAGGAAAGAAATGAGTGAGAACCAAATCATACACGGTGACGGAAGTAGTCAAATGGAGAACAATGTAGATAAAGTTGAGAATTTAGTCGTTGAACCTAAGAATTTCAATAACTATCATAACTCTGTGGTTGTAAACGTAACAATCAATGTGTTAGGAGATATGTCTAATGCAGATCTTCCTAAAATAAAAGAAACCTTCACGACAAGTCTGAATATTTCGCTGAAAGAAATATTTAGAACCAACTTTGATGGTGAGCATCAGGCAGAAACGCCAACTTATCAATTGGAGGGCGAAGTATTTGCAATTCAAAAATTGCTTACCGAAATCAATCAAAAGACGGATTTGGAGCAGAAATCATCTTGTGTCTTTATCTCCCATTCACATCATTTCCGTCGTGATGATCTTACATTATCGCAAGTGATTTCTCTCTGTAGTCAAATCTCTAAAAAGTAAAAGCCATGAAGATAGACTATCATATTCCATTGCAAGTGATAGCCAATTCCTTGCAGCATTACCATCACATTACCGTCAAGGTGGAGGAAACCTTTGGCATGGACTTTTTTCCAAGCAATGAGGTGGTCAATGAAGAAGGAAAGACAGCTTATGTCTTGAAATTCAACCCAAAGGTACAAGACATCCTCACTTTGTACAATTTGGCATTGGAACGAGGATATGACACAGGTACGGCGATAGTTCATTACACCCTCTTTTATGCATTCTTGGAAACAGACAACTACGAGGAAGCACGCCGTCACCTTGACGCTTTCCGTGCGGAGATTGCCAATATGCCAACTTCCACGCAGAGCACTGAGGAACAAGTTGAGAACAATGGACAGCTATTTCTACAACTCTATTTTGCTCTCTATCATGAGGCATTTCATATCATCTTCCGCCATAATCCAGAGGCACGAAAGGCATCATTGGCTACAACACGTGAGCTGCTGAAAGACATCAAGACTGAATGGGAAGATCTTAACTCTATGGTGGCAGACGAAGAGATGATGAAGCATCCAAAAGTACAACAGAGTATCATGGACTTAGTGCCACAAGCGTTATCCCAAGAAGAGCAAAATGCTTGGGAAGCGCAAATCCGCCAGAATATGTCAAAGGATATTTTCCCTGCAGATTACATAGATGAGGTGCTTAATGGTGATGACACGTTGTTGGAAGAAATCTCCTGCGACCGTCAGGCGTGGCTCAACCTTCTACCCCTGTTCAAAGAAGACGGTGCAACCCCTGAAGACATGCTTCATCTACACCTCTACATGTTTGCCGTGTTCAATGCGATGGATTACAACAAGAACTTGATGTCCGAGTTGATTCCTGCAAAGCATAAGGATTATCAGTATAATGGCAAGCGAGTGGTCTTGCGCCACAAGGCTTTCAAGGCGTTGCTGCGTCAATATTCACAAGAAGTAGATAAGGAAATTACAACAGAATACAATGACTTGCAGAAAGGACTGTCTTCTATCTTTCGCTCTTCCATCATGGCGTTTTATCAATATGGCGAGGAGTTGCATAAAATGTTCTTGAAGAGCGAGCAAGACGCAATGCCTTGTCCAGACTTCGCAGAAAATGAGGCGTTAAATGACGAGATGGATGCTATTGTGAGGATATTGAAAGGAGATGGATAATATGAATAAAATCGAAGTAGTACTTCATCTGCAAAGTAAGATATACTTCATGAGGCAGGTAAGTATTACTTCGGTGATAGAGTAAGTATAATGTACTTTCAACGTTAAAATATGGACATAATATTTTATCTCAGTATTATTTTGCTTATTGTTTTTCTTCTTTCTGGATTAGCAATAATAGCAAAAGGCTTTGTCTATCAAAGTGATGATGATCATTTTATTAGCATCATGCTGGTAAGTGGCTTCTTTGGGACGATATTACTATGTTTGGCTAAAGCTTCAAATTTTGGTATAGAGGCGATGGCTTATATGTCTTTGTCATTAGGTGTGCTTGCATTGGTCAGTGCTTTTGTGTCTAATATTATAAACAAGAGTGAATCAAATGGATATTTTTGGTTCTTGGCGTTATTTTAATCCCCATAGGCTTGTTATGGCTATTGGTGGGTACAAACACAAGGATATATTTTTGAAAGGTTGATTTTTTAGCAGATAAGTTATGGACGACAAAATAAATGTACAATGTTTGGAAAGTATCATGGATTCAGAGTCTATAGGCTACTCTTATGTGAAATCTTTTGTAGATACTCTTTGGGCAAACAAAGATATACTTGGCATCAATAATTATGTGGTCTTATGGAGAGTTTATTTTGATAACTCTTCCAAAACAAGGGAGTTTAGATTTTTCTCTAATGACCATGAAATGGAATTGAAAGGTTTAAATCTTGATAAATTGTTTTCACATATAGGGTGCCTTACATCTGATTCTAAGCAGTTTAAAGATATTTATATCAATGAAAATTTTTCTCAAAGTTATATTGTTGCTATCCCCATTGACAACAACTCGTACAGAAAGTCATTTTTCAAGACAGAAGGGCTTATTTTGTTGTTCTCCCAACAAGGACAAATCTCAATAGACAAAGAGGAATTAGGAGCATTTTCTTATCTACTTAACACAAGAAAGCCAAGTGTAATGAATTCCTATTCTGTCGTTGATTCCCTATGTGATTTGTCTTTATCAGAAGATAAAAATTATAACAGATATACTGATTGTTTTAAGCATATAGGTATCTCGTTGGATAAAATATCAAGCAAATTTTCTGAATTGAGTAAGGTTTGCGGATTGAGGCATTTCTCTTTGTGGAATTACATACATGCTAACGAGGACATAAAGACAAAACTATTTAGTCGTAACACCTATAAAGATAACGCACATACTGATACAAATATATGTGTTCAAAATGAGGATGCTCATTTTATAAATGAAGCTCTCTCATTCTACAAAAATGAAGAAGGAGTACAGATATTAAAATCCCATTCTTTTGAAGATATTGAACCTTCTTTTGTGGATTGTGATTATTTGCGAGGTAACGATATGAACAATACGAATACCACTGTTATTACTGTGGCTGATGGTGATATGGGATTTGACTTAGATTGTCCTGATAGAATCATTAATTTTTATATCGCAAATATTATATATACTCCATTTATATCAAAGTCTTTTATAAAAATATTCTCAAAAGCTATAACCAACTCTATTAGAAAATGTTTGGTTTCATGTAGAGATAATATTTTGACAGATTTAATGGATGTTTCTATAAAATATAGCAGCGAGAGAACTTTTTATGAGAAGGCAGAGATGATTATAAAAACGGCAAACGAAGCAGAAGATGTCTTGATTTATCTAAAAAATGGTCAAAAGGTTGAATGGAAAAATTCACATGACGACAACTTTGACCAAAATCTGAATTTCAGATTGCCTGATAGTTATGCTAAAGAAAAAGGATTCGCCGAATGGCTTTTTAAATGCGTTAAAAACAAACATTTAAATTCGTTTTATATAAACAATGATAATAAATACGTGCGGTCTGCTGCTTTCATGAGAGCCGATTCTGACACGGATAATAGAGATTGCTTTATAATACTTATCAATAAGCGACATAAGCCTAGTCAATCATGTGTTTATTATAACAACATTTTTGATAAAGATAATTATTATATAACATCACAGTGCTGTGTATTCTTAACACAATATCAGAAGATGCAAGATTCTATTCGAAATAAAAATTATCTATTGAAGAAATTAAGACACGAAATTCCAAGTTGCACGGAGGCTATAGAAAATGGGCTTGCAGATATAAGGAAAGCGTTGGATTCTTCCGAAGTTTCACGAAACCATATATTTACGATAGCCAACAATATGGCCTTGAATAATAGCCGTGTGTTGTTACTCGCCAAGTTCTTTTCTACCGTAGATTTTGATTTAGCACAGTTTGCCAAAGACAAGATGAATATAAATCTTAATACTTTCCTTAGTTCATATATAGAGATTTTCAGGACAGAAGGTGTTTATAAGGGGGTTGATGTGTATTTTGATATGAAAGATGGTCAATCAGTTACTGTGTATGCAAGCAATTATTTCCAATTGGCTTTGGTCAACGTTATCACAAATGCTATTAGATATGCAGCAAGCGGCACATGCGTTTGTGTTGATGTGTACTATGACAAAATCATCGTAAGAGATTTGGGAATTGGAATTTTGCCAAACGAAAGAAATCTAATCTTTAATGAGGGCTATCGTGGGCGAGAAGCTAAGCGAACGAATGAAAAAGGCATGGGATATGGACTGTTTCTTACCAAAAAGGTATTAGACGCTCATGGCTTTGACATAAACGTAGAGTCATCCTTGTATAGTCATCAAAATTATTTTGCACAGGCAGCTGTCATGCGTTATCTTGAAACTTTATCCGTTTCAGAACAGAAACAATTTGTTTTAAAGGATATGGAAGGTGCAGAAATATCTATGGCTTTAGATATTTGGGACAAGATTTCTGAGAGCCAACAATTTATTTCAGACAAGAAAGATTATGGTAATGTGAAAATAGAAACAATTATCAGTTGGATAAAATATATATCAGAAAATAGTGAGATATTTTATGATATGGATCAAGATTATTTTCAAGAAGAATTACATGAAGTATCATTTATTATCAAGTTTTAAAGCGGATTATGAGAAAGGTTTTAATTTTAGATGATAATCCTCGTAATAATGCGAGATATATCGATGAATTGAAGAAAGAATATGAGGTTACCGTTGCATTTAAGATGATTATAGCATTGAGGTTGTTGAAAAAAAAGATTTGGGATGCAGTTGTCATTGATGTAATGATGCCAACTCAAATTCTTAAATCAGATAATGAAATGAAAGCAGGTTTTTCATTTTATGACCAAGAGGTAAAGAAACTTAATTTGAAAAGCAAAATCATATTTTGGTCTCGATTAGGAGACACTTGTTTTGATACAATCAAATATCCAGAATCAAAGGGCTTCTGTTTTGTTCGTAAAACAGAAAAAAACAACCATCTTAAGAAAGAAATTGATAAATTGTTTGCAAAATGAACTTTTATTATATTATAGTAGATAAATACTCTGACGTTCCACCTGAGCATAAAAGAGCCGTCAAATGTTGGTTCTTTTTCCAATTCTTTATGGTGGCTTTATGTACCATCAATATTATCTTTTTTATCTGTAATTGGGGAGACCTCAGATTACAAATAAATGATACGACTAACATACTTCTTACCATAATCGGTTTCTTGTTCGCTTTTGCAGGTATCAATATCTATTCTATATTCAATACGAATATTGAGACTGAAAAGGCAAAAATGATAGAGTTGCAAAAAGAGTATTCGCATCAGATGGAAACTGCCATTCTTAAAATGTCTTTTTATGACTCGGTTCATCAACTTCAACTTTATTCACAACTAATTTTTAATCTGTCGAAAACAAATAGCCAAATTATTATATGGGTAGATAAAATAAAGGAGCAATGTGAATGTATAAAATTGTACATAGAGGATTCTAAAAAGCATGATAGTGTTGAAACGTATGAGCACAACCAAGCTAATTTGTTGGCATTATACCGTGGACTAAAACACCAACAACGTTCATTTTTGGATAAAAATGCGAATTCTCGTTCAAACTTTTTTAATGATTTAGATGTTACTAATCGAAACGAAATTATTGATAGTATCAAGGTAATGTTTGCTTCTTTAGATTTTTTAGAGCCTGATGATTTTGATGATGATTTTAGCGATAAGGCTTCTAATACAACGTGGTTAAATTCTTTTTGGGATAGAATAAAAAAGATAGGTACAAAATTGTGTCTATTAAAATAGATAAATAGTAAGCACTCAAATTAGGGCTTAAAATATAAAGAAGTAACTTCGCTGCTGAATTTTAAACATAGAATTATGTATAGCAGTGAAGATTTGGAAAGGTTCTATTTCCAGTACCAGACGGAGGCAATGCCGAAGGGCATCTCCATTGAACAGTTCTGTTCACATAATAAAGTACCTTATAATATATTCTATAAATGGTACAAGGATACACGCAACAAGATTGTGGAAGTAAAAGTGGATGGGCTTCCAACCTCGGCTCAGGAA
>ERZ791840.652-NODE-652-length-21559-cov-8.708659_pt1 | contig 21559 bp, 15 predicted proteins | sample MGYA00510291_ERZ791840 | MGnify/ENA primary metagenome ERZ791840 (study PRJEB30046, sample SAMN00715256) | human gut metagenome | study: EMG produced TPA metagenomics assembly of the A metagenome-wide association study of gut microbiota in type 2... | reverse complement strand
CGCCCAGCGTGCGGGAGGCCAGAACGAACTCCTGATCCTTCAGCTTGAGCATCTCGGCGCGGGCGATGCGGCTCATGCCCACCCACTCGGTCAGCATCAGGGCAAAGATGATGGTGGCCATGCCGGGCTTCAGCACCAGCAGAAGCAGCGTGACGATGACCAGACGGGGGATGCCGTTGGCCACTTCCAGAAAGCGCTGCATGACCATATCCACTTTTCCGCCGAAGTAGCCCGAGATCAAACCGTAGCTCATGCCGATGACCATATCGATGACAGCGGCGGCCACGGCGATGATCAGCGAAACACGGGCACCTTCCCAGGTACGGGTCCAGATATCACGGCCGTACAGGTCGCTGCCGAACCAGTAGTAGACATCGTCCTTGCCCTTTTCCTGATAGGCATTGACGGTCTTGGAGCCGGTAGTGGTGCTCATCTTTTCGTCACCGTTCAGGATGCCGAAATTTTCCAGCACCTGCACACGGGGCGCAAAGTTCTTCTGGCTCAGGTCCTGACCGGAATAGGTGTACTCGTTCACGCCCGGGCCGAAGATGGCCAGCAGCATGATGAGGATGATCAGGATCATGCCGAACACGGCGCTCTTCTTGCGGAAGAAGCGCACCCGCACATCCTTCCAGAAGCTCTGGGCCGCAAAGTTGGAGTCCACGGCGATCTCGTCGTCGTTGTGCTTGAGGGTGAAGTCCTTCCCGCTGAAGGTGTGCTCGGAATACATGGTATCCACGGCGCTGACGATGGCGTCAGCAGTGGATTCGCCGCCAAGGCGAATTGCTTTTTCTGCCATATCAGTCGTCCCCCTTTGCCAGACGGATGCGCGGGTCGATGATGCCGTACAGCAGGTCAACGACCAGCATGATGCCAATGTACATGGCACTGTAGATAAAGCTCAGGCTGATGACCACATTGTAGTCGTTGGACTGGATGGCCGTCACCAGCAGGCTGCCCACGCCGGGAATGGCGAAGATCTTTTCCACCACCAGCGAACCGGTCATCAGATCGACGATCAGCGGAGCCAGCACCGTGATGATGGGGATCAGCGCATTGCGCAGCGCATGGCGGAAGATCAGCGCCGGGCCGGAAATGCCCTTGCTCTCGGCCAGCAGCATGTAATCGGAATCCAGAACTTCGATCATCTCACTGCGGGTAAAGCGGGCAATGGAGGCCATGGTAAACATAGACAGCGAAATGCTGGGCAGAATGCTGGAACCAAACACATCCTTGGCCGAGAACAGCATCGGGAACCACTTCAGTTTGAAGCCGAAGGTGTAGCTCAGCGCCAGTGCGAACACATAGGAAGGCACCGACACACCGATGACCGAGATGATGGTGGCCAGAGTGTCGAAAACGGTATCCCGCTTGAGAGCGGCAATGACGCCCAGGATCAGACCCACGATGGCACCCAGCGTGACAGCCATGCCGCCCACGCGGATGGAGATGGGCAGACGGGACTGGATCAGCTGGGAGATGGGTGTATTCTTGGAGATGTTGTAGCTGACGCCGAAGTCACCGCGCAGCATGTTGGTTACATAGCGGAAGAACTGTACATAGATGGGCTGATCCAGACCGTACTTTGCGTACAGGGATGCGCGCATTTCCGGCGTCAGCTTTTCATCGTTGAAAGGCGAGCCGGGCATCAGCTGCATGAGGATGAACAACACCAGCAGGATGGCCAGCAGCGTAAACAACGAAGTGATGATACGCTTGAGCGTGTATTTTTTCACGTTGGGTAGACCCCCTTAAACAATCTTTCTGCCCCGCTTCTCTGCGGAGCGGCTTTCGCTCTGCCGCGGTCAGCCGTGCGCTGAGCGTGGACAGGCAAAAAGCCAAAAAGTCGCACAGCGGCGTTTTCGCTGCCACTGTGCGGCATTTCAGTTCTCGATCAGGATCAGACGCTCTTCTTTGCGTCCTTGTAAACACGGTTCAGAGCGCAGGGATGGTGCTCGACGCCGGTGACGGCGGAGGAGATCATCTCGGCGTTGCACTGGCCATACAGCGGGAAGATGACTGCCTGCTCCAGCACGATGGACTCGGCATCGTACAGAGCTGCCCAGCGGCCCTCGGGATCGGTGCACAGATCACCGGTGGTGCACTCGGCGATGATGGAGTCATACTCGGCATCGCTCCACAGACCGTAGTTGTTGGAGTTGCCGGTGACCCACATGCCCAGATAGGTCATGGGATCGGCGTAGTCGGGTCCCCAGCGGGTGAGGGCGACTTCAAAGTTGCCGTCCTGCATATCCTGCACGCGCTGCTTCTTGGGCTCCACCTTCAGCTCCAGAGTGAAGCCGGGCAGGGTGGTCTGCAGCTGCTCCTGCACGACCTGAGCGACCTTCTGGGGAGCATCGTCAGCGTCGACGATCATGGTGAAGGAGAAGGAGTCCTTGCCCAGCTCAGCCTTGGCCTGCTCGTAATACTCTGCAGCCTTGTCGGGATCGTATGCGCAGAACTCTGCAAACTTGGTCTGGTCAGCGCTGAAATCGCTGCCGTCCGGGCCGGTTGCAAACTGAGGAGGCACTGCGGTGTAGCAGGGTGCGGAGCCGTCCTTCAGCACGTCATTGGTGATGGAATCGCGGTCCAGTGCAAAGGTGATGGCGCGGCGCAGGTTCAGGTTTGCCAGCTCCGGCACAGCGTCCATGTTGGGGCTGATGTACCACAGGTAGCCGGCGCCCACGCTGGTGAACTCGGGGTCGTCCTTGACCTGCTCCACCTGCTCGCCGTTCAGCAGGGTGATATCCAGATCGCCGTTCTGATAGCTCATCAGAGCCTGCTGGCTGTCCTTGATGACCTGATAGTTCAGGCCGCCCAGAGCAATGCGGTCGGCATCGTAGTAGTCGGGGTTCTTCACCAGCTCAAAAGCGGTGGCAGCCGGCTCATAGCTGGTCATCACGAATGCACCGTTGGACAGCACAGTGTCTGCGCTGGTGCCGTAGGTATCGCCGCAGCTCTCAAAGAACTTCTGGTTCATGGGGTAGAAGGTGGGGAAGTACATCAGGCTCAGGAAGTAGCTGACCGGAACGTTCAGCTCCACCTTCAGGGTCTTGTCGTCCACAGCGGTGACGCCCAGATCGGTAACGGGCTTGTCGCCTGCAATGATCTCGGCGGCGTTGACCACCTGACCGATATCGCTCAGCATGTAGGAATACTCGGAAGCGTTTGCGGGGTCAACGGCACGCTGCCAGCCGAACACGAAGTCGGCTGCGGTCACGGCATCGCCATTGGACCACTTTGCGTCCTTCAGGTGGAAGGTGTAGGTCTTGCCGTCCTCGCTCAGCTCATAGCTCTCTGTCAGAGCCTCCACAGCTGCACCGTTCTCGTCCATCTGCATCAGGCCGTCGGTGTAGCATGCGATGACCTCAAAGGAGGTGCCATCGGTAGCCAGCTGGGGGTCCAGAGACTGGACTTCGGTCTCCAGCATGACGTTCAGTACACCGCCCTCCGCAGAGGCAGCTGCACCAGAAGCAGCGGTGGAGCCGGAAGCAGCGGTGCTGGAAGAGCCGCCGCAGGCAGTCAGAGCCAGTGCAGCAGCCGATACGCCTGCAGCAGCCAGGAAGCTGCGGCGAGAAATACGACGATCGAGTTTCATATTATTTTCCCTCTCTCTTACTTGCATCAGTGCTTTAACGAAGTAAAGCATCGGGTTGTAAAAAATGCACAAAGGTTTTTTTGCTCATCCTCCGGAGCCTTGCACACCTTTGTGCGATACCCGCATTATACGCTCCTGTGCCCAAAAAAGAAAGCCTTTTGCTCTGTTTTCTGTGGAATGCCCAATGGGTATCCAAAAATATCCAGTCCCTTTTGTGCAATTTTAAAGCGTTCCTGTTCTCATACAAGATACAGTTTTGTCGAAACATGAGTTTTCTGTATTTTCGGAGAAAACAAGTGAAAAAATTTCATCCTGTTCTTCAACACTTTTGTATAGAAGTCATACTTTCGAGTTCTGTCCGTCTCATCCTGAAAACATAAAAGACTTCCCCTAAAAGGGGAAGCCCCGCTCTCATTTCTTCACATGAACAGCGCCACCACATAGGTCTCACCGTTGTACTGGATGAACACCGCACCCATCCTGCTGCATCCCGCTGCCATATCGCGCAGGGTCAGGGCAGCGCCTTCTGCTGTCGGAGCATACACACAGCCCGGGTCATAGTAAGGGTTGCCGTCATTGTTCATCGTCATGCCGATCTTCACCGTCAGCGGAAGACAGAGACGGCCAGATGTGGAGAGGTCGATGAATTCATTGATCGTTGTGGCGGTCATGTTGCCGGAATCTGCATCCAGCTGCACCCAGCGGACAAGCTGTCCGTCCGAGGTGCCCAGCTTCAGCGGTTCTTCCACCATCCAGTCGGCCAGACGCTGCGCTGCATATTCCAGCTGGTCATCATACTGCATTGCCTGGTCGATCTGCTGCATCAGTTCCTTTGCCGCATCCGTGTCTTTCTGCACGGTTCCGATCATGCCAAGACCGTTGCAGCCGGTCAGCATCGCCAGCGTCAGCGCCGCCGTGAGCAGGCAGGCCAGTCCTTTTTTCCAGAGTTTCATCTGTCATGTTCCCCTTTCGCATTCTTCCGGCCCGGAGGCCTTTTCTTCATGATACCTTTTCTCCGGTAGAAACACAAGCGTTTCTGTGAAAAAAAACAGGCCGCTGCCCGAAGGCAGCGGTCTGCAGCAAACTATTTTTACTTTGCGTACTCCACAGCACGGCTCTCGCGGATGACATTGACCTTGATCTGGCCGGGGTAATCCAGCGTATCCTCGATTTTCTTGGCGATGGAGCGTGCCAGCAGGATGACCTGATCGTCGCTGATGACATCGGGCTTGACCATGATGCGCACTTCGCGGCCTGCCTGCACGGCAAAGGCCTGCTCCACGCCCTCGAAGCTGGAAGAGATCTCCTCCAGATTTTCCAGACGCTTGACATAGCTCTCCACGTTCTCGCGGCGGGCACCCGGGCGGGCGGCGCTGATGGCATCGGCTGCCTGAATGATGAAGGCCAGCGGGGTCTTTGGCTCCACGTCGCCGTGGTGTGCCTCGATGGCATGGATGATCTGGGTGTTTTCCTTGTACTTGCGGCAGATATCCACGCCGATCTGGACATGGCTGCCCTCGATCTCGTGATCCAGTGCCTTGCCGATATCATGCAGCAGACCGGCGCGGCGCGCCATGGTCACGTTGACGCCCATCTCGCCTGCCAGCAGGCCGGCAACCCAGGCCACTTCCATGCTGTGGGTCAGGGCGTTCTGTCCAAAGCTGGTGCGGTACTTCAACCGGCCGATCAGCTTGATCAGGTCCGGGTGCAGGCCGTGGATGCCCAGCTCCATCACGGCGCGTTCGCCTTCACGCTTCATCTGCAGTTCGAGTTCGTGGCGGCACTTTTCCACCGTCTCCTCAATGCGGGCGGGGTGGATGCGGCCGTCGCCGATCAGGCGTTCCAGCGTCATGCGGGCCACTTCGCGGCGGGTCTGGTCGAAGGAGGACAGGGTGATGGCCTCCGGGGTATCGTCAATGATCAGATCCACACCGGTGGCAGTCTCAAGGGCGCGGATGTTGCGGCCCTCACGGCCGATGATGCGGCCCTTCATCTCATCGCTGGGCAGCGGCACCACGCTGACGGTGGTCTCGCTGCAGTGGTCGGCGGCGCAGCGGCTGACGGCCTGACCGATGAGGTTGCGGGCAATGTTGTCGCAGTTTTCCTTCAGGTCGGTCTCATAGGCGGCAATGCGGACGGCCTTTTCGTGGGTCAGTTCCTCATCCACCTTGTGCAGCAGCACTTCGCGGGCGTCCTCCTGACTCAAACCGGCCAGCGTTTCCAGACGTTCCAGCTCCTTGGCACGCAGGGCGTCGATCTCAGCCAGACGCTCGTCGGCTTCGGCAGAGCGCTTTTTCAGCTCTTCTTCCTTCTTTTCCAGCGCTTCGGTCTTGCGGTCCAGCGCGGTCTCCTTCTGGTCGATGCGGTTCTCCTGACGGGTGATCTCCGCACGGCGCTGCTTGATCTCCTTATCGGCTTCTGCCTTCTGGGCATCCACCTCGGCCTTCAGCCTGAAGGCCTCGTCCTTTGCTTCCAGAACCGCTTCCTTGCGCTTCTGTTCTGCGGTCTTGATTGCTTCGTTCACCAGACGGGTGGCCTCGGCTTCGGCGCTGCCGATCTGGGCTTCGGCGGTCTTTTTACGGTTGTTGTAGCCAATAAAATAGCCCGCACCGGCGCAGACAACGGCAACGACCAGCGCCACGATTACTCCAATCGCGGTCATCGCGTTTCACTCTCCTTTGTTAGAATTCAAAATTCTGAATCATAAGCAGGAGACGCTGTAGGGCAGGTGTAGGCTGCAAACATTTTTATAAGCGAGCTTTCAATGCAAAAAGTGGCAACAAAACCACACGCACGGCCAATGCCGTACGGACAGGCTGCAAGCTTTTCTATCTACGGTTCTATCTTATATAAAAACAGGCAGGCTCTGCCTGTAAGGGACACGGGTCACGGGAACGACCTGCACACAGCGTCTTTTATTCCATACTACTAATTATAGTACGAAACAATTGCACGCTTGTCAAGAGGAAAAGCCTTCTGCTAATAGCTTTTTGTGCAAAAAAAGAGGGCGGCATCCCGCAGCGGATGCCGCCCTCTGGCAGTTTATTCCAGATACATTCTGCGCAGGCGCATCAGACGCGCCGGGGTCAGGCCGTATTCTGTTTCCAGATAGTTTTCGGCGCTGCCGCATTTTTCGCGGATGGTGCGCAGCACAAAGGGAGCCGCTTCCGGGCTGACTCCCGCCGCACTGCGGTAGAAGTTTTCCCGCCGGGGATCTTTGGCGATCTCGTCGGCATGTTCTGCCAGACGTGCCTCGATCTCCGCTTTGCGGCAGACATTGGTCTGCAGATAGTCTGCACAGATGGTCTCGTCCGAAGCACCCAGCGCCAGCAGGATCAGCATAGCGGCCACACCGGTGCGGTCCTTGCCTGCCGAACAGTGGAACAGGATCGGCGTCTCGCCCGCTTCCAGCGCGCGGAACAGCTCCCGGAACGCCTTGTTTCCAAACAGCATACGCTCATACATGGCCTGCACAAAAAAGCCGCCGTCCGCATTTTCCTTCCGACCCTTCATCAGGGCGGCAATGTCATCCGGCGAGAACGCGATCTCATGGCCATCCTCGGCGCACAGGCCGCAGATCTGCACCAGCCGTGCGCCGTCCGGCACATAGTCCGGGGCTTTTTGAGCTTCTTCCGTACTGCGCAGGTCCAGGATCAGCCGCAGCCCCAGCGAATCCAGAAGTTTCCGATCCGCATCGCCGGTGAGCTGGCCGGTGGGGATGCCCCGCCAGATCTGCCCCCATTTGACATGCTTGCCCTCGTCGGCCTCGTAGCCGCCCAGCTCCCGGAAGTTGTTTCCGCCTGCAAAGGCCAGCTGCGTACCCGGAGCCGGATGGGCCGGGGCTGCCTTTGCCGCCGTGCTGGACAAAACCGGAAAATTATAAAAAGGCTTTGCCGGGCGTCCGCGCCGGGGCGGCAGGCTGGCCGTACCGCCCAGCACTTCCATCAGATAGCTGCGCAGCAGATCGATGTAGGCCGAGCTGTGGTCCCTCCGCTGCACCAGCGACACACACAGGGGCGGCAGGTCTTCCAGCAGAGCATCCCGCACACGGTCCAGCTCCCGCCGGGCACCCGGCTCGTAGCGGGTCAGGCAGGTGCACAGCTGTTCCTGCACCAGATAGTAGGCCTGATAAAAGCTGGGGCCGATCTCGGCATTGGGTGCAAACCCCGCCCGGGCGCAGGCCGCCCACAGCGGGCTGAACAGATCCTGCCGCAGGCTGGGCAGCAGCACCCGCTGGCCCCGCAGCTCGGCAAGGGGAATGCTCTCCTTCTCCCAGAAGGGGTGTCCCCGGGGCACCAGCAGGCAGGCGGGGTCGGCCCGCAGGGTAGTGCGGGCCAGCACCGGCGCAGCGCAGCCCAGATCGATGACAAGGCCTGCATCCAGCTCGCCCTGCTCCACCCCGTCGGCCACCGCGTCGTTGTCCATCATGCGGAAGCGCATCTCCACATGGGGGTACTGCTGGCGGAACTTGTCCAGCTGGGTCTCCAGCCCGGGCAGGTAGTCCGGCACCAGCGACACGCTGATTCCGATGCGCACCGGCTGTGCCGACTGGATCTCGGCGCGAAGCGCCGCCTGCATCTGCTGGAACTGCTCCACCACCGGCGCTGCATGGCGCTGCAGGCTCATGCCGCGGTCGGTCAGGCTGAGCTTGTGGTGGGCGCTGATGAACAGCGGGCCACACATCTCCGCTTCCAGCGCAGAGATGCTCTGCCGCAGTGCCTGCCGGGACAGAAACAGCCGCTGCGCCGCACGGCTGTAATTCATTTCATCGCACAATACCAGAAAGTAGTGCAGCTGGCGGATATCCATGGTTCCCTCCTGAGAAAAATATCATATAAAGAATACCGCCTTTTTGCCGGATTGTAAAGCCGTTGGCAGCAAAAACCGCCGCACGGCTTGCGCTGTGCGGCGGCAGAAAGAGTTTTTGCGAAACCTCAGATCAGGCTCAGGGCTTCCTCATCGCCCACGAGGATGAAGTCCGGGTGCATCTGCAGGATGCTGGCGGGCACTTCGGGCGTGACCGGACCGAAGAACGCCTTCTTGATGATCTCGGCCTTGCCGACACCGTTGGCCACCATCAGAACCTTGCGGGCCTGCATGATGGTCTTGATGCCCATGGTGTAAGCCTGCTTGGGCACCAGATCTTCGTTGCCGTCAAAGAAACGCTTGTTGGCCTCAATGGTCTCCTTGGTCAGGTCCACGCAGTGGGTCTCCAGCTCAAAGGCCTCGCCCGGCTCGTTGAAGCCGATGTGGCCGTCGTGGCCGATGCCCAGCAGCTGCAGGTCGATGCCGCCCACGCTGTGGATGATGGCATTGTACTTTGCGCAGGCGTCTGCCGCGTCGGGGTTGGTGCCGTCCGGCAGGTTGATCTTTGCCGGGTCGATGTTCACCTTGTCGAACAGGTTCTTGTGCATGAAGCTCCAGTAGCTTTCCGGGTGCTCCTTGGGCAGGCCGCGGTACTCGTCCAGGTTGACGGTGGTGACTTCGGAGAAGTCGATGTCGCCCTTGTTGTACCAGTCCACCAGCTGAGCATAGGTGCCCACCGGGGTGCCGCCGGTGGCCAGACCCAGCACGCAGTTGGGCTTCATGATGACCTGTGCCGAAATGATATTGGCTGCCTTGCGGGACATATCCGCGTAATCCTTTGCACGAATGATCTTCATCGTAAATGTCCTCTCTTCCCTATTGTTTTTGCAGGCCGTGCACGCAGAAACACCGTACCGGCCCATTCCTGCTTTCAGTCTACCACATTTGCGCCCGGAAAGCCAGAAAACGGCAGATTTTTTCGTACTATCCGTCATTTTTCGGCAGATTGGCAGGATAAAGCCTGCATTTTATCGTTTCTTTGCACAAAAAGCCAGCGCCGACCCGAAAATTTCTTTCGGAGCAGGCACTGGCCTTTGGAAAGTTATTTTCCGCTCAGCTGCACAGCCCGCAGGCAGCGCAGGCAGCCGGGGTGGTGGCGCAGCCGCCGAGGGCGGTCTCCCGCAGCTCGGCCGGCAGGCGCTTGCCCACCGCATACATGGCATCCAGCATCTGGTCAAAGGGGATCAGCTGGCGGATGCCGCTCAGGGAGATCTCTGCCGCGATCAGGGCGTTGGCCACGCCGGCAGCGTTGCGGTTCTGGCAGGGGTATTCCACCAGACCGCCCACCGGGTCACACACGAGACCCAGCATGTTCATCAGCACGGTGGAAGCAGCATCCAGACACTGTTCCGGCGTGCCGCCCATCAGTTCCACTGCCGCAGAGGCTGCCATGGCGGACGCAATGCCGATCTCGGCCTGACAGCCGCCCACGGCACCGGCCACGGTGGCGTTGCGCATGGCGAGGTAGCCCACAGCACCGGCGTTGAACAGAGCGTCCACGATGCGCTGGTCGGAGATGCGGTAGCACTCCTGCAGGGCCAGCATCATGCCGGGCACCACACCGGCGGAACCCGCCGTGGGTGCCGCCACGATCAGACCCATGGAAGCGTTCACTTCCAGCACAGCCATGGCGTAGGTCATGGCCTTTTCCAGCACGTCGCCGCAGATGCTCTTTTTCTTATTATAATGTGCTTCCAGCTTCCGTGCCTCACCGCCGATCAGACCGCCCATGGATTTGATGGGCTTTTTCAGCGGCTGGGTGGCGGAGGAGCGCATGATCTCCCACGCCTTGCCCATGCGGTGATCAACGGCATCCCGGGGCGTTTCACCCAGAATGCACTCCCGCTGGCGCATCACTTCGGAGATGGGCAGCTGGGTCTGCTCGCACAGCTCCAGCAGTTCCTTTGCGGATTTGAAATCCATGTTCATCCTTCGTCCCTCCTTACTGCTGCACGACCATCACGTCGTGGATGTTCGGGTTCTCCAGCAGCAGCTTGTCCACACCCTCGGGCAGGCGCTCGTCCGACTCCACGATGGTATAGGCGGTGTGACCCTTCTCCTCACGGAACAGCCGCATGAACGCGATGTTCACGCCGCGGTCGCTGAGAATCTTTGTGATGTGCGCCACCACGCCGGGCTTGTCCTGCTGCACCACGATGAGGGCGTTGTACTCGCCGGTAAAGTCCACGGCCACGCCGTTGATGCGCACGATGCGCACCTTGCCGCCGCCCAGCGATTCGCCCCGCACGGTCATTACCTGACCGGCGGCGTTCTCCATGCGGATGTCCACCGTGTTGGGGTGGATCTCTGTCTCAGTCTCGTTGGGGGTGAAGCTGTAGGCCAGCCCCCGCTCGGTGGCAATGGCAAAGGAGTCGCGGATGCGGGTATCATCGGCCGAAAAGCCCATGATGCCGCCCAGCAGGGCGCGGTCGGTGCCGTGGCCGTGGTAGGTCTTGGCAAAGGAGCCGTAAAGCGTGAAGTCCGCACGCTTCAGCGGCGGGGCAATCATCTTCTGTGCCAGATAGGCGATGATCTCCGCACCGGCGGTGTGGGAACTGGAAGGGCCGATCATGTTCGGGCCGAGAACGTCAAATACACTGATAAATGCCATGAGATGATCACTCCTGTCAGGTCAGAAGCGCTGCGCCGGATACATCAGGCGTTTGCGCTGCTCTTGTTAATGAATTTCTGGTAGATGGTCTCCACAATGACGCCGATGGCGTTGTCACCAGAGACGTTGCAGGCGGTGCCGAAAGAGTCCTGGGTGATGTACAGTGCCACCATGATGGCGCAGATGGGGCCGTTGGGGTCGCCTGCCTCTGCACCGAAGATCATGTACAGGAAGGGCAGAGCAGTCATGATGGAGCCGCCGGGAGCACCGGGAGATGCCACCATGGCCACACCCAGCGTCATGATGAAGGGTACCACGGTGCCCAGGCCGATGGGCAGCTGGTTCATCAGGCAGACGGCGGTGGCGCAGGCGGTGATGGTGATCATGGAGCCTGCCATGTGGATGTTGGCGCACAGAGGCACAACAAAGTTGCGGATCTGCTCACTGACGCCATCGGCCTCAGCGCACTGCAGGTTGACCGGGATGGTAGCTGCAGAGGACTGGGTGCCCAGTGCGGTGGTGTAGCCGGGGATCTGGTTCTTGATGAGCTGCAGGGGGTTCTTGTGGCTCACAGCACCTGCGACACAGAACTGGATGAAGATGCAGATCAGGTGCATGGCGATGACCACGAGGAACACCTTCCACAGGATGCCCAGAATGGCAAAGGTCTTGCCGGACTTGGTCATGTCGATGAAGGTGCCGCAGACGTACAGTGGCAGCAGCGGGATGATGACGCTGTGCAGCACCTGATCGATGATGCCGGAGAAGTCCTTCATGCCGTTGTAAAGTGTATCACCGATGGTCTTGCCACGCAAGGTAGACATGCACAGGCCCAGCACAAAGGCCAGCACCACGGCAGAGAGGGTGTCCAGAATGGGCGGGATGGAGATGGAAATGTAGCTGGCCAGAGAGTTGTCAGCCGTTGCCGCGATCTGCTCCAGAGCGCCTTCGCTCATGAAGCTGGGGAACAGGGTTTCCGACACCAGATAGGATGCCGAACCGGCGATCAGGGTGGAGCCGTAGGCCAGCGCCACCGTGATGAGCAGCAGCTTGCCTGCGCCGCTCTTCAGGTCGGCAATGCCCATGGTGACGTAGGCCACGATCATCAGCGGGATGATGAACTTCAGGAACGAGCTGAAGATGCTGGATGCCGTAACGACGACCCGGCAGAACCACACCGGGAAGAACTGGCCGATGATGATGCCCAGCACGATGGCGATGAGCAGCTTCGGCAGCAGTCCGAGCTTGAATTTTTTCTTTTCCATAAGAATAAAATCCTCCTTTTCCTATCCTGACCTTTGTGCGGCACCTGACAGCGCTCTCTCCGCCGCAGCCCGCACGGCCAGCCTTTCACGAAACGTCAAATTTTCACTTGACGTGTTGACACATTTAGTTTAACATAGACATATGCATGATTCAAATTCATAAAAATAAAGTTATAGTTTAAAAATATTAATAGTAAAGGAGTTTTTCCATGGAAGTGCGCCAGCTGAACACCCTCATCCGCGCAGCCCAGTTCCAGAGCTTTTCCAAAGCGGCGGAAAGTCTGGGCTATTCCCAGTCTGCCGTGACGGTGCAGATCAAGGCGCTGGAAGAAGAGCTGGGCGTGCGCCTGTTCGACCGCATGGGCAAGCGGGTGATCCTGACCACCCAGGGGCAGCGCTTTCTGGAATACGCCAACATCATCCTCGATACCATCCACAACGCCCGTTTCGTCCTGAACGAGGGCGCAGAGCTGGACGGCTGCCTGCACATCGGCACGCTGGAGTCCCTCTGCTTTTTCCGCCTGCCCCGGCTGATGGATCAGTTCCGGCGCGAGAACCCCAAGGTCAGCCTGCGGGTGACCACCGGCTCCCCGGAAGAGCTGATTGAAAAGATGGAGCGGGGCGAGGTGGATCTGATCTGCATTCTGGACGAGCCCCGCTACTCCAACAACTGGCGCAAATGCAACGAGATCCCGGAAGAGGTGGTGTTCGTGGCTTCGCCGGATATCGACCTCGGCCACCCCGGCCCTTACCGGGTGGAAGAACTTCTGGACAAGCCCTTTTTCCTCACCGAGCGCAATGCCAACTACCGCCGCACCTTCGACAAATTCCTTGCTTCGCGCCAGATCGAGCTGACCCCAAGTCTTGAGATCAGCGACACCGCTTTTATCATCAAAATGCTGGAAAGCTCTTCCGGCATCTCCCTGCTGCCACGGTTCGCCGTGGCCGGGCCTGCCGCCGCAGGCCGCCTGCGCATTCTGGAAGTGTCGGATTTCCGCCTGACCATGTACCGCCAGATGTTCTACCATAAAGATAAGTGCTGCACCCGGGAGATGGACGCCTTTATCAAGCTGGCTTCCGGGCCGGAGCCGCCTCTTTAAAATGTAAAAAGCAGCAACGCCCCGGGCGGGAAACCGCCCGGGGCATTGCTGTGCGAAAAGGAGGTCAAGAGATTTGCAAAGCATGGCGCAGGCTGTGTGCAGGCGCAGCCCCGCCGATGAGAATTACGCGAAGAAGGAGATGATCAGTGCCACCAGGAAGCCCACGCCGCCGACCAGCGTCTCCATGATGGTCCAGGTCTTGAGGGTGGTCTTTTCGTCCATGCCCACAAGGCTCTTGACCAGCCAGAAGCCGGAATCGTTGAAGTGCGAGCAGACGGTGGAGCCGCCGGCGATGGCAGCGGTGACGCAGGCCAGATACAGCGGGCTCATCTCGCTGATGCCGGGCATGGCAGAGATGATACCGGCAGCCATGGTCATGGCCACAGTGGCGGAACCAACCGAGATGCGCACCAGAGCCGCCACGATGAAGGCCACCAGAACCAGCGGCAGGCTTGCAGAAGCCACGGCGTTGCCGATGACGTCGCCCAGACCGGAGTTCTGCAGCATGTAGCGCAGCACGCCGCCGCAGGCGGTGACCAGCAGGATCATGCCGGTCGGCTCCAGAGATTTGGTCATGACCTTTTCCAGCTGGGCATTGGTGTAGCCGTGGCGGGTACCCAGCAGGTACATTGCCGCGATGGTAGCCAGCAGCAGAGCCATGAACGGCTCACCCAGGAAGGCCAGCACGGGCTGGATGCCGGACAGTGCGGGCACGACCTTTGCCACGGAGTTTGCGATGATGAGGACCAGCGGGATCAGGATGATGCCCACGATGGTGCCGAATTTGGGCAGCTTGCTCTCGTCGATGTCTTCCTGCTGCGCGATATGCTCAGGCACTTCGATCATGTACTTTTTGCCGCAGACAGCGCCCCAGACAGGGCCGGCCACGATCATGGCAAAGATGCCGCAGAAGATGCCCACCAGAATGACCCAGCCGAGATCCACACCCAGCATGGTAGCCACCAGCACGGGGCCGGGCGTGGGCGGAATGAAAGCGTGGCCGACGGCCAGACCGGCCAGCAGCGGGATAACGTAGTACAGCACCGAGCGCTTGGTGCGCTTTGCCAGCGAGAAGGCCAGCGGGATCAAGATGATCAGGCCGGCGTCAAAGAACACGGGCATGGCGATGACAAGACCGGTGATGCCCAGCGCCCATGCGGCTTTTTCGTCGCCGAACTTGCGCACCATGGTCACTGCGATGCTCTGCGCACCGCCGGATTCTTCCAGAATGGCACCGAACATGGAGCCGAGGCCCACCAGAAGGGCGATGCCCTTGAGGGTGTTGCCGATGCCCTCGTTCACAGAGCCGACGATATCGGTCAGCGGCATACCGGCCATCAGTCCGATGGCCACGGCACCCACCAGAATGGAGATCATGGCGTGCACTTTGAACTTGATGATGAGGACGAGCAAAAGGATCAGGCCCGCCACCGCGGCGAACACGAGCCGCGCAGCGTCCGGGGTTGCAACAGCTGTCATAAGATTTTTTCCTCCGTTTTGATGTTTTGTTTGCCTTTTGGGTTTTATCGCAGCGGCTGCCTCCGCAGGCAGCCGCCGGGTTTCTGAAATGTATGTAAAAGCAATATCCGCTTTTTGATTTTTGGCGCAGCTCCACCCAGACCGTTCTGCAAAACAACGCAGCACAGTTGATTTTCGATGCGAAGTTTTTTAAGTCGCAGGAGTGTTTTTTACTCCATGTATGCGCCTTTCATGGGGCTGACGGCGTGCTGGGAGTAGAGTTTCAGCAGGCCCTTGGTGTACTTGGGAGCCTTGGGCTTCCAGTTTTTGCGGCGCTCGACCAGAATGGCTTCCATCTCTTCGGGGGTCTTTTCCTCACCGTTCACGCCCACGATGGCCAGTTCACGGTTCGGCACATCGATGCGGATGAGGTCGCCCTCTTCCACCAGAGCGATGGGGCCGCCCACCGCAGCCTCCGGGCTGACATGGCCGATGACCGGGCCGCGGCTTGCGCCGGAAAAGCGGCCGTCGGTGATCAGCGCCACGCTGGAAGCCAGCTTCGGGTCAGCACAGATGGCCTCGCCGGTGTAGAACATTTCCGGCATACCGCTGCCGCGGGGGCCTTCGTACCGGATGAAGATGGCGTCGCCGGGCTGGACTTTCTTGTTCAGAACAGCGTCGATGCACTCTTCCTCACTGTCAAAGGGCTTGGCGCGCAGGGTGGCGTGGAACATATTCTTCGGGCAGGCAGTGTGCTTGATGACGCTGCCTTCCGGGGCCAGATTGCCCTTGAGGATAGCGATGCTGCCGTCGGTGCCCTTGGCGTTGTCGAAGCTGTGGATGATGTCCTCGCGGGTGACCTTGATGCCCAGACCTCTGGTCTTTTCCTGCAGGATGGCGTCGCAGTGCTCATAGAAGCCGTTCTTTTTCAGGTCTTCCAGATTTTCACCCAGCGTCTTGCCGGTGACGGTCATCACGTCCAAATGCAGCATGGACTTGATCTCTTCCATCACGCGGGGCACGCCGCCTGCATAGTAGAAGTACTGTGCGGGCCAGTCGCCGGAGGGACGGATGTTCAGCAGATAGTGTGCGCCGCGGTGCATCCGGTCGAAGGTGTCGGCGTCGATCTCAAAGCCGAACTCGTGGGCGATGGCGGGCAGGTGCATGGTGGCGTTGGTGGAGCCGGAGATGGCGGCGTGCACCATAATGGCGTTCTCGAAGCTCTTCATGGTGACGATGTCCTTGGCCTTGATGCCCTCGGCCACCAGCTTCATCACCTGTGCGCCGGCGTCGTAGGCGGCCTGCTTCAGCTCGGGGGCGGTGGCCGGCATCAGCGCGGTGCCGGGCAGCATCAGGCCCAGAGCCTCGGCCATGATCTGCATGGTGGAAGCCGTACCCATAAAGGAGCAGGCACCGCAGGACGGGCAGGCGTTATGCTTGTAGTAGTCCAGCTGTTCGTTGGGGATGACACCGGTCTTTTCCCATGCATCGAACTTGCCGATCTGCTCCAGCGTCAGCAGGTCGTTGATGGCGCAGGCAGGGTCGTCCACCACATACTTTTTGGGCAGAGTGTGGGCTTCCATGACGCCGCCGGTGACCACGATGGCGCTCATATCCTTCAGGCGGCCGATGCTCATCAGCATGGCCGGCATAGATTTGTCGCAGCTGGCAATGAACACGCCGCCGTCGTATACGGTGGCGTTGGCCTGTGCTTCCACCAGATTGACGATGGCGTCGCGGTGGGGCAGCGAATAGTTGATGCCGTCGTGACCCTGTGCGATGCCGTCGCACATATCGGTGGCAAAATAGCGGGCAGCCTTGCCGCCGTGGGCGTTGACAGCCTGCACGGCCTGCTGCACAAACTGATCCAGATGGGCGCTGCCGGGGTGGCTGTCGCCGAAGGTGCTCTCCACCATGATCTGCGGCTTTTCCAGATCCTCTACCTTCCAGCCCATACCGATCTTCAGCGGGTCATTTTCCGGCGCAAGCTTGCGCACTGCCTGAGAACGCAGTTCCATAAATCACAACCTCCAGATACTCTCTTTTTCCTGCTTTGCAAATTCGTCCTTTTTCAGTCGGACATCTTACGAGTTCATTTTAATTTAATCATTCCGCGTTTGCAAGTTGTCCCGGGCAGAACCCACTATATGACAAATTTTTCAATGTTTTTTGGTGCATTTCACGCAAAAATCTTGGATACATGCCACAAATGCACCCTCTTTCCGACTTTTTCATTTCATCCGTTGTTCGAAGTCATCAGACAACTTTTTGCATAAAAATGCCCCTGCACAGCTTTTGCGCCGTGCAGGGGCATCTCTTCAGGCTTCCAGTTCTCCGTCGTAGAGCTTTTTGATGCAGTTCCGGTTGAAGTTCAGGTGCATCACCATGGCGTTGCGCGCCCCGAGGGGGTCATGCCGGGCGATGGCCTCCGTGATCATCCGGTGGGTCAGGATGGTTTCTTCGGTCAGCTTTTTGTGGGTGACGTTGACGAACATCATCACCGCCGTGTCGATGATGGGGATCAGCTGTTCCACCACCATATTCTTACTGCTCTCGGCGATGCAGGTGTGGAACGCGATGTCATCCTCGATATACATTTCTCCCGTGTGGATCTTGGTCTCCACCCGGTCGCACAGGCGGCGGATGCGCTCAACGTCCTCTTCGGTGGCGTTCAGCGCCGCCATCTCTGCAATGCCCGGCTCCAGCAGCAGACGCACGTTGACCAGATCCAGCGCAAGGGCGTTCTTGTCCTGTACGCTGCGCAGACCCAGCGGGTCCGAAAGGCCTTTTGCGGTGGTCACCACATAGGTGCCGGAGCCACGCCGCACCTCCACGATGCCCTTGCTGGACAGCAGCTTCACCGCCTCGCGGACGGTGCTGCGCCCCACGCCGAACTTTTCGCCCAACTCAAACTCGTTGGGCAGTTTCGCCCCCGGTTCCAGCGGTGTATCGAGGATATAGTGGTAGATTTGGTCCTCCACCTGCTCGGCCAAAAGCTTGTTTTTCAGATGGGAAAATTCGCTCATTCTGCTCCCCTCCCCTGTGTTTTCCGGCTCCATTATACGGCAGGGATGCAGAAAAAAGCAAGGCCGCCCGCATCCTGCGGACAGCCCTGCGCTGATTCTTACTGGTTCACTGCCTGTTCCAGCTCTGCTTCTTCTGCAGCAGCTTCGGCCTCTTCTTCCTTCTGGTATTCCGGGAAGGCCGACCACATCGGCTCAATGTCCAGCCCCTTCACCTTGCGGTCGAAATAGTTCTTCGTGATGGCCACCACGGTGCCAGACAGCACCAGCACGCCGATAAGGTTCGGGATCATCATCAGGCCGTTGAAGGTGTCGGACAGGTCCCACGCAAGGCCCAGCTTCATGGTGGCACCCACGACCGTCATGCCCACAAAGATCACCTTGTAGATGCGGCTGCCCGCCGTGCCGAAGAGGTATTCCACGGCTTTGGTGCCGTAGTGGCTCCAGCCAAGGGTAGTGGAGTAGGCGAACAGCAAGATGGAAATGGCGATGAACTTGGGGCCGAAGCTGCCGAATGCGGCCGTAAACGCCTGCCCCACCAGTGCATTGTCCTGCACACCAGCCAGCACCGCGCCGCTTTCCAGATCCACCACGCCGGTGGTCAGGATGACCAGTGCAGTCAGGGTGCAGACCACGATGGTATCGGCAAACACCTCAAACACGCCCCACATGCCCTGATGCACCGGCTCCTTGACGTTGGAAGCCGAATTGACCATAACTGCCGAGCCGAGACCTGCTTCGTTGGAGAATGCGCCGCGCTTGAAGCCCCAGGTGATGGTCTGGCTGATACCGTAGCCCAGCGCACCGCCGCCGGCCGCGTTCAGGTTGAACGCACCCCGGAAGATGGCGCCAAAGGCCGCCGGGATGTTGCCCGCGTGGAGCACCACGATGATGAGTGCGCCCGCGACATAGAACAGCGCCATGAGCGGCACCAGTTTTTCGGTGACAGCCGCCACCCGCTTCAGCCCACCAATGACGATGAGCGCCGTGACCACCATCAGGCACAGGCCTGTAACAAACGTAGGTACGCCGAAGGCAACGTTCATATTGCCCGCGATGGAGTTGATCTGGCTCATGTTGCCGATGCCGAAGGATGCCAGAATGCAGAAGCAGGCAAACAGCACCGCCAGCACCTTGCCGATGGTCTTGCAGCCTTTCTTTGCACCCAGACCGTCGGTCAGGTAGTACATGGCACCGCCGCTCCACTCGCCTTTTTCGTTCTTGCGGCGGTAGTACACGCCCAGCACATTTTCCGAAAAGCTGGTCATCATGCCCAGCAGCGCCATGACCCACATCCAGAAAATAGCGCCCGGCCCGCCGGAGACGATGGCCGTTGCCACGCCCACGATGTTGCCGGTGCCGATGGTGCCCGCCAGCGCCGTGCACATGCTCTGGAACTGGCTGATGGCCATATCCTCCTTGCTGGTGTGGGCAGTGACATCCTTATTGGTAAAAATGGCGCCGATGGTATGCTTGAGCCAGTAGCCCATCTTGCGGAACTGGAAAAAGCCCGTGCGGGCGCTCATCCAGAAGCCGGTGCAGAACAGCAGCGCCAACCCGAACGGCCCCCACACCACGCCGTTGACGGCATTGTTCACCTGTGTGACGATCTCGACCATACTCTTGTTTCCCCCTGTACACAAAAAGCAAAAAGCGGGCAGAACCCGCCAAAGGCTCTGCCCGCAAAATTCAAGCGCTCTCATTTTTCCGCAGCCGGGGTACGCCGTTTGCCCGGCCGCACCCATTGTGCGCAAAAGACGATGGCTCTGTCCTTTTGCCTGAGAGATACAGCCGCCTTTCCCTGCGGCCTTACACCTTCGGCACCCGCTCTTGCGGGCTTCTCCAGAGTGCCCGAGCACATTCCCGGGCACGTCTTTTTCGGTTCTTCCACCGCGCACGTCTGTACGCGATAGAAATACTATATCATATTTTGTTCGTCTATGCAAGACATCAGCACCATTTTATGCAGGTTTTTCATCTGTGATGCCAACGGATGAATTTTATTTTTGTATTACTTTTTCAAGTATTGCCGCGCATTGTCTCTCCCGGCTGCGGGCCGGGAAAATTTCTGTTTTCCATATCCCGACCGCATATTTTCTGCCGGTGTTCCAATACTTTCTCCCGGAAAGGGGTGTTTTTATGCACAGACGCAAAGGGTGGAACCCATTCTGGGCGGCGCTGCTGGCCTCGCTTCTGGTGCTGGTGCCGCTGGTGGGCGGCACGGTGCTGCTGTCGCACCGGCAGCTGCGCACCCAGCTGCGGCAGGCCGCCCGCAGCGAAAGCGGCATCCCTGTTCAGCTGCCCAAAACCACCGACCGGCTCACCGTGCTGCTGTGCGTATCCGGCGAACAGCCCGGGTTTCTGCTGGCCTACCTGAACGCCAGCCAGAACGCCTTCCACCTGCTCAGCATCCCGGCGGAGCTGACCGTTTCCTTTGCCGGGGAGGCCGCCCCGCTCACACGGTGCTACACCGCTGCCGGCCCAGCCCGCTGCCGGGAAGCACTGGCGCAGGTGCTTCCCCTGCCGGAGGACACCCGTTATCTGGCGCTTTCACCCGCCGTGCTGGAGCGCCTTGCCGGGCGCTTCGGGCTGATCCGGGTAGGCTTCACCGGGGCATTGACCGACGAGGAACTTGCCCGCCACGGCGGCAGCCGGGCCGTGCAGGGCATCTCGGCCGGGGACGCGCATGAATTTCTCTGTCAGCTGCAGGCCGACCCGGCCCTCCCGCCGGAGCATTGCGCCGCCGCCCGGGGCGCGGTGTGGGACGCCTTTTTCCGGCAGAACCTCGACCTTCTGCCCACTGTCCTGCCGGATGCTCTGCGGTCGGTCAGCTCTTCCCTGCTCACCGACCTGACCGCGCTGGATTACGCCGCGCTGGAGCGCACGCTGGAATTTCTCGCCAACAACGCCGCTGCTGTGGAAGCTCAAACTCTGCCCGGAGACTGGGACGTCGTCGGCGGAACTTACACCCTCAACGAAGCTTCTCTTGCCGCCGTACAGGCCTTTTTCAACGCTTCGCCCACCGACGCGCAGGCTTCGTCCGCCAGCGAGCCGTAACCCAGCACCAGCGTCCCCGCCGAGGGGGCTTCGCCGGTCAGGTCGTAGTCGCTCAGCAGACCCAACCGGATCCCCTGCGCTTCCGCCGCCCGGCGCAAAGCTGCATCCGGGGGCGGGTCTTTCAGCTTTGCCAGCAGATGCAGCCCTGTGTGCAGGCCTGCAAGGGTCAGCTCCCCCGGCGCAAAGGCCGCATCCAGAGCCGCCGCCAACGCATCCCGCCGGGTCTTGTAGGCCATCCGCTCCCGCGCCAGATGCCGGGTGAAATAGCCCTCCGTGATGAACCGCGCCAGCGTCTGCTGCTCAAACCGGCTCACCGTTCCGGAATAGAGCCGGTATTTTTCCCGCCACGCGGGCAGCAGATGTTCCGGCAGCACCATATAGGCAATGCGGATGCTGGGTGCCAGACTGCGGGAACAGGTGGAGAGGTACACCACCGGCCCATCTGCTCCCGCCATGCCCTGCAGGCTTGGCAGCGGCCGGGTGTCGAAACGGAACTCCGAGTCGTAATCGTCCTCTATGATGTACCGCTGGCCGGGGTTGCGGGCCGCCCAGTGCAGCAGCTCTGCCCGGCGGCCCGCCGG
>ERZ791840.634-NODE-634-length-22066-cov-3.168189_pt1 | contig 22066 bp, 20 predicted proteins | sample MGYA00510291_ERZ791840 | MGnify/ENA primary metagenome ERZ791840 (study PRJEB30046, sample SAMN00715256) | human gut metagenome | study: EMG produced TPA metagenomics assembly of the A metagenome-wide association study of gut microbiota in type 2... | reverse complement strand
CGCAGCGATGGCAGAAGACAGCGTGCAGCCCGTGCCGTGCGTGTTGCGTGTGGCTATCGCTTCGTGAACGAACGAGCCAACCTCGTTGTTCGGCAGGTACAGCTTGTCTACCTTCCTGCCCTCAAGATGTCCGCCCTTGATAAGCACAGCCTTGCAGCCCAATGCCAAAATGCTGCGTCCTGCAGCATCCATGTCATCAATAGAGCTGATAGAGAGGTTGGAGAGCACTTCCGCCTCGGGAATGTTCGGCGTGAGTAGGGTAGCCATAGGGAGCAAGCGGCTGCAGAATGTGCCCAAAGCGTCCTTCTGCATGAGCATCGAACCGCTCGTAGACACCATTACCGGGTCGACGACGAGCTTTTGCGTGGAATACTGTTGCAGCGTGTCGGCAATAGCCAGGATAGTAGCCTGGTCGTTCACCATTCCTACCTTTATAGCCGTGGGCTTTATGTCGTCCATAACCGCCCGTATCTGTCCTGCCACTATCTCCGGCTGTATGGCTTGAATGGCTTGCACGCCCAATGTGTTCTGCACCGTGACGGACGTGATGGCGGAAGCGGCATAAACGCCTAAAGCCGACATAGTCTTAATGTCAGCCTGAACGCCCGCTCCACCACAACTATCGGAACCGGCAATGGTAAGTGCGCAAATGTACCTCATGCTCTTTGTCTTTTTTTTGTCTGGAGGCGCATCCGTTGGTCTTACTACCAAAAGAAAATACGGAATAGAAACAGCTCCGAGCATCACGTCATACCTTATATAATAAGTATGGATGTCTGAAGCAATCCCTGCGGCAGCATTATCTGCGTCAGGTTCTATGGGTATAATCTCAGCAACACAATCGTGAAGCACCCCTTATTTCTTGTTTGTCGATTTAAAACGTTGGCAAAAGTAACCAATTATTAGTGAAAACAGCAATAAGCAAATATAATTTAAGATTTATTCACGCTCTCAACTTTTGTGGCTTTCGCAAACAAGATGTAATTTTGCACTTACTAAAAACATTACACCAGAAGCGTATGAACAAAGATATAATAGACAGATTGAACGAATTTGGCGGCAGCGGAGAACCTTTTCTGTTTGTTGTCGACTACAAAGGCGACAAGGCTTATATTAAGAAACTCGCGGAGATTGACCACTGCGAGTGCCTCTACGACTTTGGCAGTCATACCAACGCCGTCGGCGGATGCACCACTCAACTGCCTGCGGAGATAGAATGGGAGGTGGGGGCACCGAAGTACGACGAATACGAGCGTAGCTTCAACATCGTGAAGAACAATATGCTGGCTGGCAATAGCTATCTCGCCAATCTTACATGCCAGGTCGCGGTGCATTGCAACCTCTCGCTTGAAGACATCTTCCGCCATTCGAAAGGTAAGTACAAGTTGCTCTTGAATAATCCGTCGGACGATATAGGGCGTTTCGTGTGCTTCTCGCCCGAGACCTTTGTGAAGATAAAGGGTGGCAGAATCTATTCGTATCCGATGAAGGGCACCATCAACGCGACGCTACCAGATGCCGAGCAAGTGTTGATGGACGACAAGAAGGAGGCAGCGGAGCACGCCACCATTGTCGACCTTATACGCAACGACCTGAACACGGTGGCTACGGACGTGAAGGTGGAGAAGTATCGTTTCGTTGACGTTCTGCACACCAACAAGGGCGACATCTTGCAGACAAGTTCGGAGATAAGCGGCAAGTTGCCCTCCGACTACACGCAGCGTATCGGTGACATACTCGCTGCGCAACTGCCTGCCGGAAGCATAACGGGTGCGCCTAAGAAGAAGACCTGCCAAATAATAGACGAGGCGGAGACGTACGAGCGCGGATTTTACACCGGCATCATGGGCATATACACAGGCGGCGAGCTCGATTCTGCCGTGATGATACGTTTTATAGAGCGGACCGACGAGGGAATGTTCTTCAAAGCAGGTGGCGGCATAACGTCGCAGAGCCAGTGTATAAAAGAATATGAGGAGGTGCTACAGAAAGTGTATCTCCCGATTACAAAGTAAACGAAAGTGATAAATGAGTAATTCATGAAAACAATGCAGCAGTTTGTAGAAACAATAAAGATAGAGGACGGAAAGGCACTTAACCTGAATTTCCATCAGGCACGCATGGAGAGCACCATGCGCCACTTCTTCACCCACACGCCGGTGCCTATGCTCTCTGGCGTGCTGTCGCCCACGCCCGATATGCACTTCTACAAGGCAAGGGTGGTGTATGGTGTACAGGGCGTTGAGGATGTACAGTATGCACCCTACAAAATGCGCGAGATACGCAGCTTGAAGCTCGTTGAAGACAACGAGATTGACTATTCCTTCAAAAGCACCGATCGCGCATGTCTCAACCGCCTCACCGCTCGGAAAGGCGACTGCGACGAGGTGCTGATCGTGAAGAATGGATTGCTCACCGACACTTCATTCACAAACGTGGCAGTGTTTGACGGTGAGCGATGGCTCACACCCAAGCATCCGCTTCTTATGGGCACAAAGCGCGCAAGCCTACTCGAAAGGCAAGTGATAAAAGAAGCGGATATAAGTGTAGAAACGTTGATGAATGCGCAGAAGGTGAGTCTCATCAACGCTATGATTGATTTGGGAGAGATAGAAATTACGACGCAGATGGTTAATCGGGGACTATAAAGTTGCGAATGATGCGCCTGCCTTCTGGCGTTAGGATTGATTCGGGGTGGAATTGTATGCCGTGAACATCATAAGTGCGATGCTTCAATGCCATTATAAGTCCGTCTTCATTCACCGCTGTTACAACTAATTCTGTAGGGAAGTTTGCCTGCTTCACCGCCCAAGAATGATAGCGTCCTACCAACGTGTTGCTGGGTATGTTGTTGAAGATGTAGTCGGGCGCGACAATGCGTATGCTCGACTGTATGCCATGGTAGACTGCGGACAGATTGTATATCTCTGCGCCGAACGCCTCGCCAATGGCTTGCTCGCCCAAGCACACGCCAAGTATGGACTTTGTAGGGGCATAACGGCGGATGACAGCCTTCAGTAACCCTGCCTCGTCGGGCACACCAGGACCCGGAGAGAGGATTATCTTGTCGAAAGGCTCAACGTCATCAAGCTCGAACTGGTCGTTTCGCCAAACGGTTACGTTCACATCCGCACCTCCTTCTTCCTTTATGTATTGAAAGAGGTTGTATGTGAACGAGTCGTAATTGTCAATGAGTAGTATATTCATATAAACAAAGGTATTACAATAATTCTGAATATCAAAATTTTATTTGTAACTTTGCACAAATTATATACAATAACTATCGGAGTTTTATATTGAAATTATGCATACAAGAGAAGAAAAGCTGAAAGCGTTCGGACGTATGCTCGACGTGCTTGACACACTGCGCGAGAAATGCCCGTGGGACCGCAAGCAGACCAATGAGTCGCTGCGCCCGAATACCATAGAAGAAACCTACGAACTGTGCGATGCACTGCTGGAGGACGATGGGCCGAACATCTGCAAGGAGCTTGGCGACGTGCTGCTACACGTTGGCTTCTACGCTCGTATCGGAGAAGAAAAGGGCGAATTTGACATTGCCGACGTGTGCGATAAGCTCGTCGACAAGCTCATCTATCGTCATCCGCACGTGTACCATCCCTCGCAGGTTGGTGCGCCCGACCCGAAACCGCTGCCTTACGGCGAGCAGGCTGACGAGCATCTGGAGGACACGGCGAAGACATCGCAGCAGGTGACGGAGAAGTGGGAGCAGCTGAAGCTGAAGGAGAAAGATGGCAACAAGAGTGTGCTTGCCGGTGTGCCCGACGCTCTGCCTTCGCTTATCAAGGCGTATCGCGTGCAGGACAAGGTGCGCAATGTGGGCTTCGACTGGGAGGACAAAGGCGATGTGTGGGCTAAGGTGCGCGAGGAACTCGACGAGCTGGAGGCAGAACTGCGCCGTGAAGACAAGGAACGCTCTACGGAGGAGTTCGGCGACTTCCTCTTCTCGCTCATCAACGCAGCACGTCTCTACAAGATAAATCCCGACACGGCACTCGAAAAGACCAACGCCAAGTTCATCCGTCGCTTCAACTATATCGAGCAGCATAGCATAAAGATTGGCAAACCGCTGAAGAATATGACGCTCGGAGAGATGGACGCGCTTTGGAATGAGGCGAAAAGCAAAGAATAAAAACATTTAACAAAGGATATTATGAAGAGTATTAGCGTATTGCTGCGCCCCATGCTCAAAGAGGGTATGGGACTCCTGTTTCTTGTTCTGGTGTTGGCAGCTTGCGACGCAAAGAAGAAACAGCAGATTGAGGACACGGACGAGGTGGTGGAGGTGAACGACACTACGGTCTACGGCGTATGCGGTGAGGGCACATCGATGCACTCGCTCGAGATTATTACGGATGCAGGCGACACCCTCGTTTATACACTTCTCAGTCAGGATGCCGAAACGGAAGTGGAGACACCATCGGATGTGCAGGGCGGACTCATGGCTGGCGATAAGATGGCTGTGACCGGACATAAGACGGCTGACGAACTGGTGGCTGACCGGGTGATAAACGTTACATCGTTGCTCGGACATTGGACAAGCATCGACAAGAACTTCACGATAGAGGAGGGCGGAACGGTGCGCTCTGCGGTCAAGGCAGAGACAAACCCTTGGACCTCATGGAAAATACTCAACGGCTCACTACTGCTCAACCGCGACACGTTCGCCATCGATGGTCTGAGCGCCGACTCGCTCTATCTGGAGAACGCAAATGGCATCTTTACATTCAAGAGACAGAAGTAGAGAACCGCTCTTTAAACGAAAGAATAATCTCTGCTCTTAAACGAAAGAAGTAAGAAAAACAAGTGGAGATAGTGTAAACTATGGAACCTTTCAAGATACATATACTCGGTTGTGGCAGTGCGCTGCCAACGTTGCGCCATAACCCTTCGGCGCAGGTGGTGGAGATACGCGAGAAGCAGTTTCTCGTTGACTGTGGCGAGGGTACGCAGCTGCAGATGCGTCGCTCGAAGATAGGCTTCAACCGCCTCTGTGCTGTGTTCATAAGCCATATACATGGCGACCATTGCTTCGGACTCATCGGTATGCTCTCATCGTTCGGCTTGCTCGGACGCACCATGCCACTCGCAATCTACGCTCCGAAAGAACTGAAACCCGTGCTCGATATGCTGCTGGAGACATTCTGCAACGACTTCGACTACGAGATACAATTTCATGTTGTCGACACGAAGAAGCGTGCGGTCATCTACGAGGACCGCAGCTTGACGGTAGAATCGATTCCGCTGAAGCATCGCGAGCCGTGCGCAGGTTTCCTCTTCCGCGAGAAGCCGACACTGCCGCATATCCGTCGCGACATGATAGATTTTTATCATATCCCCGTGTCGCAGATAAACAACATAAAGAACGGTGCATCGTGGACTGACGAAGACGGCAACGTGATACCAAGTAGCAGGCTGACACGCCCTGCTGACCCACCGCGCAGCTACGCTTATTGCAGCGATACGTGCTATCTGCCCGAACTGCATAAGCAGCTCGAAGGCACAACGTGCATCTATCACGAGACGACGTATGCTACGGAAGACGCAGAGAAGGCGACTAAGTATTGTCACAGTACGGCAGCGCAAGCTGCACAAGTGGCTCGCGACGCACATGCAGGTCGTCTACTGTTAGGTCACTATAGCTCGAAATACGACAACGAACAGGTGCTACTCGAAGAGGCTCGCGCCGTGTTTCCAGCGTCAGAACTGACGCGAGAGGGCATGGTAGTGGAGCTGAAATAACATAAATATAGGTTGCATTTTGGCACTAAAATACAAGTCTTTTTACTTTTCGTTTTGAATTGCGCCCAATTTGCACTATCTTTGCACTTAAATAACGTTATATGGGAATTTTTGGATTTTTTAATAAGAACAAGAAAGAAGTTCTTGACAATGGTCTGGAGAAGACAAAACACAGTGTCTTCGACAAGATTTCTCGTGCTGTCATGGGTAAATCTACCGTCGACGACGAAGTGCTCGATAATCTTGAAGAGGCTCTGATTACATCTGACATAGGTGTTGACACAACCCTGAAGATTATCAAGCGCATCGAGGAACGTGTGGCACGCGATAAGTATGTGTCTACGTCAGAACTTAACAATATCATGCGCGATGAAATCGCGTCGCTGCTTACAGAGAATAACACTGCGGATAATGACGATTGGGAATTGCCAACCGACCATCGTCCTTACGTGATTCTTGTTGTTGGTGTGAACGGTGTCGGCAAGACAACCACCATTGGCAAGCTCGCTTATCAGTTCAAGAAGTCGGGCAAGAAAGTGTATCTCGGTGCTGCCGACACATTCCGTGCAGCTGCCGTTGAGCAGATTTGCATCTGGGGCGAGCGCGTAGGTGTGCCCGTAGTAAAACAGCAGATGGGTGCCGACCCTGCATCCGTAGCTTTCGATACGCTCTCTTCGGCTAAGGCAAACGGAGCAGATGTCGTAATCATCGATACCGCAGGACGTCTGCATAACAAGGTGGGCTTGATGAACGAGCTGAAGAAGATAAAGGATGTCATGAAGAAGGTGCTGCCCGAAGCACCCGACGAGGTGTTGCTCGTGCTTGATGGCAGTACCGGTCAGAACGCTTTTGAGCAAGCAAAGCAGTTCTCGCAGGTCACACAAATCACATCGCTTGCTATCACAAAGCTCGACGGAACAGCGAAGGGTGGAGTGGTTATCGGCATCAGCGACCAACTTAAGGTGCCGGTGAAGTATATCGGACTGGGCGAATCGATGGAGGCATTGCAGCTCTTCAACAAACGCCAGTTCGTCGATTCGTTGTTCAAGAAATAATTATGAAGAAAGGACAAGTAGATATTATAACAATGGGCTGCTCAAAGAACCTTGTCGACAGCGAGAAACTGATGACACTTTTCGAGCAGGCTGGCTATCATTGCACCCACGATGCGAAGCGCATCGAGGGCGAAATCGTTGTGGTCAACACATGCGGCTTCATTGAGGACGCAAAGCAGGAGAGCATAGACACCATCCTCGAACTCGTTCAGGCAAAGGAGGAGGGCAAGATAAGCAAACTCTTCGTGATGGGTTGTCTCTCACAGCGCTATCAGAAGGAGCTCGAAGAGGAGATTCCGCAGGTGGACAAATATTACGGCAAGTTCAACTTCAAGCAGTTGCTTACCGACCTCGGCAAGCCCGAAGAGCCTACATGCTCTGGTGCTCGCCATATCACTACGCCGCATCACTATGCCTACATAAAGATTAGCGAGGGTTGCGACCGCCGTTGTGCCTATTGTGCCATACCAATCATCACCGGCAAGCACGTCAGCCGTCCAAAGGAGGAGATTCTGGAGGAGGTGCGCGAACTGGTGGCAAGTGGCGTGAAGGAGTTCCAGATTATCGCTCAAGAATTGACATACTACGGAGTGGACATCGACGGCAAACGTCATATTGCCGACCTTATCTCGGACATCGCCGATATAAAGGGCGTGAAGTGGATTCGTCTGCACTATGCTTATCCTAACCAGTTCCCGTTTGAATTGCTTGACGTTATTCGTGAGAAGCCGAACGTTTGCAAGTATCTCGACATCGCTCTGCAGCATATCTCCGACAATATGCTCACACGTATGCATCGCCATGTTACTAAGGCGGAGACAATGGAGTTCATAGAGCGCATCCGTAAGGAGGTGCCGGGTCTGCATCTGCGCACAACACTGCTCGTTGGCTTCCCTGGCGAGACAGAGGAAGACTTCAAGGAACTCGTAGAGTTTGTGAAATGGGCACGCTTCGAGCGTATGGGGGCTTTCGCCTACTCTGAGGAGGAAGGCACATACAGCGCAGAACATTACAAGGATGATGTACCAGCAGAAGTGAAGCAGCGTCGTCTCGACAAGATAATGGCTGTGCAGCAGCGTATCAGTGCAGAGATTGAAGCTGCTAAGGTTGGTAGCGTTCTGAAGACCATCATCGATCGTAAAGAGGGCGACTACTACATCGGTCGCACGGAGTTCTGCTCACCGGAGGTCGACCCCGAGGTGCTAATCAAGGCTACGCGCCGTCTGCGTGTCGGTGCGTTCTACGATGTGCGTATCACCGATAGCGACGATTTCGACCTCTATGGCGAAGTAGAATAATATAATCATTACACATTCTCACCTTATATTATATATGAACAACAAGGAATACATCACAGAGCTATCTCGACGCACGGGATATTCGCAGGAGAACACTCAGCGCATGGTGCGTTGCGTGTTAGAGTCTATTGCCTCTACGTTCGATGAAGGTGAGAATGTGTCAGTACCAGATTTCGGTACCTTTGAACTGAAGAAACGTATGGAGCGCATCGTTGTCAATCCGTCAACGGGGCAGCGTATGCTCGTTCCACCGAAGATTGTGCTTAACTTCAAGCCTGCAACATCGGTGAAGAACAAGATGAAGAAAGGAGACGATGCGAATGGCTAAGGTGAATGATTTCGCTCGTGAGCTGAGTGAGAAGTACGGCTTATCGCTTAGTGACGCTTCCGACTTTATCGGTGCAATGTTCGATGTCGTAAATGAGGAACTTGACGACACTGATAGCTCGGTGAAGATAAAAGGCTTCGGCACTTTCAAGGTGTCGGCGGTGAGCGCACGCGCCAGTGTCGATGTGAATACTGGCGAACGTATTATCATCGATGGACGCAACAAAATCTCGTTCACTCCCGAGGTCTTGCTGCGCGACCGTGTCAATCGTCCGTTTGTACAGTTTGAGACTGTAGTGCTTAACGATGGAGTCGATTTTTCTGAAATAGATGATGAAATGAATGAGCTCTCCGATTCTGTAATTGAAACGGAACCTCAGGGGGCGCAGTTGTCCCCAACTGCACCAACCGACCAGTTGACTGACCAATCCGCCAATCAACTCACACCAACTGAGCAACCTCAGGGGGTGCAGTTGTCCCCAACTGCACCAACCGATCAGCCAACCGACCAATCCGCCGACCAACCCACACCAACTGAGCAACCTCAGGGGGTGCAGTTGTCCCCAACTGCACCAACCGGCCAGTTGACTGATCAATCCGCCAATCAACTCATACCAACTGATCAATCTCAGGGGGTGCTGTTGTCCTCAACTGCACCAACCGACCAGCCAACCAATCAGCCTTCCCCCTCAGAACCTGCATCAAAAGTGGTAAACACAGAGGAACACCGTGACATGGCTCGTCGTTTGATGGCTCCAAAGAGCGAACCAATAGATGATGATAACAATAAGGCAGACGAAGAAAAGTCGGCTAACGACATAGATGAGTCAGACGATGAAGGCATTGTTATTGGTGGATGCAAGCAACGCAGTCCGCGTATGATGTATGTTCTCACTATTGCGTCGTTTGTTATACTCGTGAGTATTGGCATAGGTATGTATTTCCTCTATCAGCGAATAGAAGAGAAGAACCATGTCATAGATAGACTTGAGACACGATTGTATGCTCAACAAGATACGGTGGTAGCAGTTGAACCGCAGTGTGTTGTTAGTGATACAATAGCGTCTAATGATGCTTTGAAAGCAGCAGATGCACACACCGCAGAAAACATAAAGAAAGAGAAGAAAGACTCTGTTCGTGCGTCTAACTCTAAGGCTGCGACAGGCTCTACTGCAGTAATGTCTGCAGCATCAACAGCCACCACACCGTCCGACTACAACTATGATGTTCGTGTACGTACGGGTGCTTATATTATTGTTGGTGTTGCCAAAGTGGTTACCGTACAACCAGGGCAGTCGCTCGCCTCAATTAGTAAAGCCTATCTTGGAGAAGGTATGGAATGTTACGTTGAGGTGCTGAATAACTGCCATACAGTGAAGGCTGGTGACAAGTTGAAAATACCGGAAGTAAAGTTGAAACCGCGTAAAAGATAAAATAAGAGTAACATTTTGTAAACATTTGCTTGTTACTTTCAAAAATTAATTGTAACTTCGCCTGCGATAGTAATCAAACTTATATTAACTTAATAACAAACAGGCAGATGAAGAAATACAACTTTAATGCAGGACCTTCTATTCTTCCTCGCGAAGTGATCGAAAACACAGCAAAACAGATTTTGGATTTTAATGGTTCAGGACTTTCTTTGGCAGAGATTAGCCATCGTGCAAAGGATTTCCAACCCGTTGTTGATGAGGCTGTAGCCCTTATCAAGGAACTCTTGAAGGTGCCAGAAGGCTATTCGGTATTGTTCCTCGGTGGTGGCGCTTCATTGGAATTCTGTATGATTCCTTACAACTTCTTGATTAAGAAGGCTGGTTATCTCAATACGGGTACATGGGCAAAGAAGGCGTTGAAGGAAGCTAAGCTCTTTGGCGAAGCTGTTGAGGTGGCTTCTTCTGCAGACGCAGGCTATACATTCTATCCAAAGGATTACGAATGTCCGACAGATCTCGACTATTTACATATTACAACTAATAATACTATTTATGGTACCGAAATCCGCAAGGAGCCGGAAGTGCCTGTAAGACTTATCGGCGATATGTCTTCTGATATCTTCAGCCGTCCTATCAACGTTGCTAAGTACGACTGTATCTATGCAGGTGCTCAGAAGAACCTCGCTATGGCTGGTGTTACCCTCATCATCGTAAAGGATGAATGTTTGGGTAAGGCTCCGCGTCAGATTCCGACAATGCTCGACTACCGTACACACGTAGAGAAGGGTTCTATGTTCAATACACCTCCAGTAGTACCTATCTACTGCGCTCTCGAAACACTGCGTTGGATTAAGGCTCAGGGTGGAGTAGAGGAGATGGCTCGTCGTGCTGAGGCTCGCGCTAAGGTGCTCTACGACGAAATCGACCGCAACAAGTTGTTCCGTGGTACAGTAGAGAAGGACTCTCGTTCTTTGATGAACATCTGCTTCGTTATGAACGACGAGTACAAGGATCTTGAGAAGCCGTTCTTAGAGTACGCTACACAGCGTGGCATGGTCGGCATCAAGGGTCACCGTTCGGTAGGTGGCTTCCGCGCAAGTTGCTACAACGCTATGCCGATGGAAGGCGTTGAGGCTCTCGTTAAGTGCATGCAGGATTTTGAAAAGGAACATTAATAAATAGTATAGCTATGAAAGTATTAGTGGCAACAGAAAAACCGTTTGCAAAGGCAGCGGTTGACGGCATTAAGGCTGAGATAGAAGGTGCAGGCAACGAACTCGTTCTGCTTGAGAAATATACAGAAAAGCAGCAGCTTCTCGACGCAGTGGCTGATGCAGACGCGATGATCGTGCGCTCAGACAAGGTTACACCAGAGGTGCTTGACGCTGCAAAGCAGCTTAAGATAGTTGTACGTGCCGGTGCCGGTTACGACAATGTCGACTGTGCTTACGCTAAAGAGAAGAACGTTGTTGTTGAGAACACACCTGGTCAGAACTCTAATGCTGTGGCTGAGCTCGTATTCGGTTTGCTCGTTTACGGCGTTCGCAACTTCTACAACGGCAAGTCGGGTAGCGAGTTGAAGGGCAGGAAGCTCGGTATTCTCGCTTTCGGCAACGTAGGTAGAAACGTGGCTCGCATCGCTAAGGGCTTCGAGATGGAAGTTTATGCATACGACGCTTTCTGCCCGAAGGAGGCTATTGAGGCTGCTGGCGTTAAGGCAGTTGACTCTCAGGACGCTCTCTTCGAGAACTGCGACATCGTTTCGCTGCACATCCCTGCTACTCCCGAAACAAAGCAGAGCATCAATGCAGCTCTTGTTGGCAAACTCCACAAGAACGGCATCCTCATCAACACAGCTCGTAAGGAAGTTATCAACGAACCTGAACTCCTTGCCCTCATGGCAGAACGCACCGACCTGAAGTTCATCACAGACATCATGCCGGACGCTAACGAAGAGTTCCAGAAGTTCGAAGGCAGATACTTCTCTACACCTAAGAAGATGGGTGCTCAGACAGCAGAGGCTAACACCAACGCTGGTATCGCAGCTGCTAAGCAGATCAACGCTTTCTTCGCTGACGGCTGCACTAAGTTCCAAGTTAACAAGTAATTAAGTAAAAATCCCCGATAACCCCACCCCTTTGCCCCATAGGGAGGACATAGTGGTGGGGTTTTAAAATAATCATACTATGGCAACAGTAAAACCATTCCGTGGCGTACGTCCACCGCAAGACCTTGTTGAAGAAATAGCATCACGTCCTTACGACGTGCTCGATAGTGAAGAGGCAAGAGCAGAGGCAGGCGATAACGAGAAGAGTCTTTATCATATCATCAAGCCGGAGATTGACTTCGAACCGGGCACAAGCGAGTACGATCCGCGCGTTTACGAGAAGGCTGCCGCTAACTTCAAGATGTTCCAGGAGAAGGGTTGGCTTCGTCAGGACGCAGACGAGAACTATTATATCTACGCTCAGACCATGAACGGCAAGACTCAGTACGGACTTGTTGTGGGTGCTTTCGTCAACGATTATCTCAATGGCACAATCAAGAAGCACGAGCTGACACGCCGCGACAAGGAGGAAGACCGCATGAAGCATGTTCGCGTAAACGACGCCAACATCGAGCCGGTGTTCTTTGCTTATCCTGACAACGAGGTGCTCGACGCACTCATCAAGCGCTACGCATCAACAAAGCCCGAGTACGACTTCGTCGCTCCCGATGACGGCTTCGGTCATCAGTTCTGGGTTATTAGTGACAAGGCTGACATCGAACTGATTACTAAGGAGTTCGCTAAGATGCCGGCTCTCTACATCGCCGACGGTCACCACCGCAGCGCTGCTGCTGCTCTCGTTGGTGCAGAAAAGGCTAAGAACAATCCGAACCATAAGGGCGACGAGGAGTACAACTACTTCATGGCTGTTTGCTTCCAGGCATCGCAGCTCACCGTGCTCGACTATAACCGCGTTGTAAAGGACCTCAATGGTCTTACATCAGAGCAGTTCCTCGACGCATTGCGCGAGAACTTCGTGGTTGAGGACAAGGGCGAGGCTATCTACAAGCCGCAGCGTCTGCACGAGTTCTCACTCTATCTCGACGGACATTGGTATTCGCTCACAGCCAAGCAGGGCACATACGACGACCACGACCCTATCGGTGTTCTTGACGTAGACATCTCGAGCCGTCTTATCCTCGACAAGGTGCTCGGCATCACCGACTTGCGTTCAGACAAGCGCATCGACTTCGTGGGAGGTCTCCGCGGTCTCGAAGAGCTGAAGCGTCGCGTAGACAGCGGCGAGATGCGTATGGCGCTCGCCCTCTATCCTGTTTCAATGAAACAGATAATCGACATCGCCGATAGCGGAAAGATTATGCCGCCAAAGGCAACATGGTTTGAGCCTAAACTCCGTTCAGGACTCATCATCCACAAGCTGTCGTAACATAGTAGTAGATAAGTGAATAAGCAACGAGTAGACAAGGTGGTTTGCATAACTGTTTGTTATGCATCTCGCCTTGTCTACTTGTCAATTTAATATCAATGGAGCAAAAAGACGAATTTCTTACAATCACAGACACACCCGCAGAAGGCTTTTACAGCGAGAAACGCAGTAAGTTTCTCGCTTTTGCCTTTCATGTCACTTCCGAGGAGGAAGTGAAGCAATACGTAGCAGAGTTTCGCAAGAAGTATTATGACGCGCGTCATGTGTGCTGGGCATACATGCTCGGTGCTGACCGCACTGATTTCCGTGCCAACGACGACGGCGAGCCGAGCAGCACAGCCGGCAAGCCCATCCTCGGACAGATCAACAAGAACGAGTTGACCGACATTCTTATTATCGTTGTGCGCTATTACGGAGGTGTCAATCTTGGCACAAGCGGTCTTATCGTCGCCTATCGCACCGCAGCGGCTGAGGCAATAGCCAACGCAGAGATTGTAAGTCAGTTCGTAGAGGAGGAGGTCGTTTTCGATTTTCCTTACATTATGATGAACGACGTAATGAAAATCATCAAGGACATGTCGCCGCGCATTATCAACCAGACCTACGACAACACCTGCGAGATGAAACTCTCAATTCGTAAGTCGGAGGCTCCAATGCTTAAAGCCAAGTTCGACAAGCTGGCGTTTAAAGAAGATTAGTTGAAAGCATCCTCATATCTTTCAGAATCACCGTAATCATCACATTATTGCGAAAAAATCTACCATATCTTCCATTCGGCGCATAACGTGCTGTGTATCAGCGAAGTAATGGCTGGAAGATATCTGAAAAATAGGGGCTGTCTTCCAGCCTATCTTCCAGTCTATCTTCCAGTTTGTCTTATAGTTCATCTTCTACCGTTTCTCGGCATTGTTGTTGCAGCGTGGCAATATTGTTGTTGTAGCGTGGCAACATTGTTGTCGTAGCGTGGCAACGTTGTTTGCGTAGCGTGGCAACATTGTTGTTGTAGCGTGGCAACCTTTAGGGGTGCATTCTATGTTTAATTATAGTATTGATAACGCTCGTTTCAAATGTCGTTTTCGTTTTCGTTAAACGACTCTTTCAAACCATTAGGTGCAAAAAACGATGCACCATCTTCACATCCTTGATATTCAACCGTTGCGCATATTCCCTCGTACCACGCTTATTCTTTGTGCTATTTTGCGGTAGCTCTGATATGGCAAATGTAGTTATAATCAATGAAAATCGAGCAGAAAGTAGTTGGATTTTGATTGTGGAGTCTTGTATTTGTCTCGTTTTGTTGGAAAATTGATGTAAAACGCAATAACATGGATAATTATTTCCGTAATCTTTCTTGATTATCCAAGATAATTTTTATATTTGTAGACCAAGAAACACATGAAAGGATATGGCAAAGAAAGATATCAATCGCATCAAGATAGTATTGGTTGAAAACAAAAGGACAGCCAAGTGGCTGGCAGACGAATTGGGTAAAGACCCAGCCACCGTGAGCAAGTGGTGTACCAACAGTTCGCAACCAAGCCTCGAAACCCTTTTTCAAGTGGCAGAGGCACTTGATGTGGATGTCCGCTCTCTCATTGTGCAGACGAAGAAAAGCCGGATTGAGATAGAAGCAGAGAAACTTCTTAATATTCCGTCAAACCAGTAAGATGAATACAATTAGAAGATTATGACAACAAAGGAAATAGACGAAAAATATTTAGATAACGCACACCGCCTCTATGAGTCGGGCGATATAGATAAAATTCCAGTTGGAACTACAGTAGGTCTTCAGCAGATACATCATTATCTGTTTGATGGTCTATACCCGTTTGCTGGCGTCATCCGCGATAAGAATATAGCCAAAGGCGGTTTCCGCTTTGCCAATAGTCTTTATCTTGAAGCAGCCCTCGCTGCCGTAGAGAAAATGCCTGAAGATTCCTTTGAGCATATTATTGAAAAATATGTTGAGATGAACGTGTGTCATCCTTTCATGGAAGGTAACGGTCGCTCCACACGCATCTGGCTCGACATGATGCTCAAACGCTCTCTTGGCAAAGTGGTCAACTGGCAGTATGTGGACAAAGACCAATACCTCTCGGCCATGGAACGTTCTCCCATCAACGACCTCGAACTGCGATATCTGCTCAGTCAGAACCTCACTTCTGATACGGAGAACCGCGAAGTGATATTCAAGGGAATAGAGCAGAGCTACTATTATGAGGGGTATGAGAAGTAAAATTGTATAAATAGAAAAAGCAAAATGGCTAAGACAATAAAAAGTATAGAAGAGCGGATTGAGGATTGGTGCAAGAAACAATTCGCAGGACAGAAATATTACACGAAAACCGACTTTATCAATTCCGAGATAGAGTCGGCTCTTGAAAAGGCTCCAAGCAAACAGGGCGGTTCTGGAAAAAATTATCCAGATATTAAGTATCTGCTTACTGTAGAAAACTGCCGCAGAATTCCTGTGATGATTGAAGTGAAAGGCAAGAAAGGGTGTCTTATTAAGGTTAACGACAAAGGCGAAGTTGACAATACAAAGAAAAATTTAGAGCCTAATTATCAGAATATTTCGAAGTATGCTGTTAATGGTGCTGTTCATTATGCCAATGCCATACTCAGTTTTACAGATAGCTATAAAGAGGCTTTGGCAATAGGCGTAAATGGGTATGATGAAGCCAAAACGGAAATTCACGAAGTAGATGTGTGGTATGTGTCTAAAGACAATCTCTTTGTGCCAAAACACGTGGGGATTTATGAGGATATTTCTTTTTTACTGAAAGACAATGCAAAGACTTTTATCGAGAAAATTGATGCACTTGTTTTAAGCCCAGAAGAACTTGAAGAGCGCAAACTTGCACTTGAAGATGAAATAGAACGCAAACTAAAAGCATTGAATCAGAACCTGCATGATGAAAAGCAGATAGTGGTTAACAATCGTGTTCAGTTGGTAGCAGGTCTTATCATGGCAGGACTTGGTGCAGAAGGTGTTCAGCCTCTTCGTATTGAAGATTTGACAGGAAAAACAGATAAAGAGGATAACGACGGACAGATTATAATGAGTAAGATACGGCTGTATCTGTCGCACAAAAAACTGCCAAAGGAAAAAATAGAGATGATCACGGATATTCTCAAAGTGGTATTTTTGCAATCTGGGTTGCAGAACCCAGACGAGGGGGGATTAAGTAAGTTACATTCTATTTATGCAGATGTAAAACATGACATCCTGCCATATGTCACGGGAGAATTGCACAATATTGATTTTACTGGCCGTTTGTTTAATGTAATGAACGAATGGGTTGATGTTCCTGATGGTGGCGAAAACGATGTCGTACTGACGCCTCGCTATGTTACTGAGCTAATGGCTAAATTATGTGAAGTGAATATGAACTCTTATGTATGGGATTTTGCCACGGGTTCAGCAGGTTTCCTTATTTCGGCAATGCACCACATGATAGATGATGCTAAGCAAAAAATCAATAGTCCGCACAAACTGGAAGAGAAAATCAGCCATATTAAGATGGAACAGCTTCTCGGTATAGAGAAGTTGCCGGATGTATATATGCTTGCCGTTTTGAACATGATCCTAATGAAAGACGGCAGCGCAAACATCATTCAAGGTAACTCTTTGGAATACGATGGAAATTACAAACAGGGTGACTTGAAGGACAAACCATTTCCTGCCAATGTGTTTCTGCTTAATCCTCCTTATTCTGAAGATGGCAAGGGATTCGTTTTTGTAGAAAAGGCATTAAAAAAAATGACTCATGGCGGACGGGCAGCAGTCCTCATTCAAGAGAATGCTGGTAGTGGCAATGGTTTGCCGTTCACTGCAAATATTCTCAAAAACAATACATTACGTGCATCAATCAAAATGGCAGACATATTCTGTGGAAAGGCAAGCGTGCAGACTGCCATTTATGTGCTTGAGGTGAACCGTCCGCATAATGCGGATAATGATTTGGTACGCTTCATCGATTTCAGCAACGATGGCTACACGCGTATGAATCGTAAAAAATCAGGGCAGAGTGTGAACCTTCGTGATACCGACCATGCCAAGGAACGTTATGACGAAGTATGTAGACTTGTACTTTATGGCAAAGGTGCAAACGATAAAAATTTGCACTACTTCAAAGATTGCTATACAGAGGATTATATCACTCTATCTGGTAATGACTGGACTTATGGACAGCACCAAAAGATAGATACTGTGCCCACAGAGGAAGACTTTCAGAATGTCGTCAGAGAATATCTTTCGTGGAAAGTTGGACAGGTACTTAAAGGAGAGAATGACCTGGGAAAACAGTAAGCCCCCACTTACTTGAAAAAGAATTTATTGATAGTGGGGGCTACTTTGAAAAATGTAAAATAGAGGATTTTTTTACCCTAAAAGGAAATCCTCAATTAGACAAGGAGGACCTTAGGTTTTCTGATAATTCGTCATATCCATATTTCACGCGTACTATATTTAATAATGGTATTTATGGTTATGTAGATTACCGTGATGCCAAACACCTTATTAAAGGAAATTCTATAGCTGTAGGAATGATGGGTATGCAGTTCTTTTATATGGCCCATGACTTCTATGCTGGACAGTTTACAAAAACAGCTTTCCCAAAATTTGAAGGGCTGAACTGGCGTGTTGCACTTTGGTTTATTTCTTGGTTTAATAAATCAAGTAAACGGTATTTAGGACTATTGGTTCGCGATTTTGAAAAAGCGTTTTGCGAAACAGAAATTATAGTGCCTCATAATTCCGATGGAACTTTATCTCTTGCGTATATGGAATCTCGCATCCGCGAGATGGAGGAATCTCGCATCCGCGAGATGGAGGCTTATCTAAAAGTCGCTGGATTTGAGAATTGCGAATTGACAGAGGAAGAGCGGTCTTCTATTGAATTGATGAACCGGGGAAATGTTGTCTTCAATAGTTTTAATGTAACTGATGATAATAAAAAGAAAAGGGAAAATGGAGTTTTTGCAGTGAAGAATTCACATAATATTCTACAAAGTTCTGTCGTTGTAGGGAGCGGAAATATTCCATATGTAACAGCTGGTGAGGGAAACAATTCTGTTTATGCATATATTTCTTATGATAAAAATCAAATAGAAGAAGGAAATGCAATAATGATAGGTGGCAAAACGATGGTTGTAACTTATCAAGCTGACGATTTCTTTTCTAATGACAGCCACAATTTGGTTTTGTATGTTAAGGACAAGAGATTGCGAAAAGAACTGATACAATTGTTCATGGTCGCATCTCTAAATAAAAGCCTAAAACCAATTTATTCTTGGGGCGATTCTATTTCCAAGACAAAAATAGTTAAGGATAAAATAAATCTTCCCGTCACATCTTCAGGCTCCATAGACTACAAATTTATGGAGACCTACATCCGTGCTATAGAGAAACAGACGATCCAAAGAGTAAAAGATTGGCGGGCTAAAGAGATAAAGACAACAAAGAATATTGTGAAAGATGATACAGAAAGTTCATCTTTGGAACCATTGTTTGGTTCGAAACACTACGAAATGCAAGAAGAGGATGTTTCGATGATGGTTGCTGACAATATATTCATTTCATATAGTGTCGAAGTAAGGCTTTGGAATACAAAACGGGAAGACTTGTTTGAGGGTAATCTTGATTTGCTTCTTATGTATGCCATTGGTTCTTCAGCTCGTCACAAAACTGAATCTGCTTGCAAAATTGCGTTAGGCATAAAAGAAACAAATTTGTCGGCAGAAGCTATTAAAGCATTCAAAAGTGTTCGCTATATCATGTTCCATTATTGGAAGAATAGTGAAGCAACGCCTTTTGAATTGACTGCGCCTGTTCGCCTTGTGGAAAAGGAAAGCATTCCAGAAGGTTTCTTGATTCGACAAGAAAAGGATGCCAAGCAGTACCTACTCATAGAGTACAATTCCGATAAGCCAGCAGAATTGGGAGAGTATGATATACTGAGAGCACAAAGGAGAGGCTGCAATAGGTATATTCCTTTTGTATGTAGGGTGGAAAATATAAAAGTTGACAAGAATGACAGACAAGAATAAGCAACTATACATAGATTTCGAAGCCTACGAGCGTGTGGCAGAGCCACATAAGCGCGAAAGGGCTTCGGCATGGCGCACGGCTATCGGTCTGCAAGATGTTGACGGACTGAAGGTGTCTGACTATCTGAAAGAGACGGCTGTCAGACACATTGAGGGCGATATTACCATTGATGATGTGCGCGAACAGTTGAAATCGTATTATGTCAACAAAACTACGCATGACGAGGACGATGCTGAAAAGGAAGAGGCCGACCGTGTGGCTGCCAATATAGCCAAGCTACTGAGCGAGAAGTCTTTTTCGTTTACAGCATTGGAATTTCTGAATATCCATAGGCACTTGTTTGAGGGTGTATTCAAACATGCTGGTGAAGTGCGCCCCTATGACATCAGTAAGAAGGAATGGATATTGCAAGGAGATACTGTTGTGTATGGACGTGCTGCCGACATTATGATGGCGTTGCGATATGACATTCAGCAAGAAAAGGACTTTAATTATAAAGGACTGTCAACGGATGAAATTATCAGTCACATTGTAGATTTCGTCACCTTGCTATGGCAGAATCATCCGTTTCGTGAGGGTAACACACGAACAACAGCGGTGTTTGTCATCAAATATCTGCGCTCTATCGGTTTCAAGGTGGACAACGATTTGTTTGCCAACAACTCTTGGTACTTCCGCAATGCCCTTGTTCGTGCGAACTATCGCAATCCGTCAAAGGGTATAGAGCCCAACAAGTCATTTCTCATCAGGTTCTTCCGTAATTTGATGTTGGGCGAACATCATGAACTGAAGAACCGTTATATGCTTATAGGGTATAGCGATACTGACGAACCCCATACAAGTACCCATACAAGCACCCATACAAGTTTTGATGAAACCGTATCTACGTTATCTGAAAATATAAAACGGTTAGTTGTTGCGATTGGCACAGATGAAAAGAGCGTAAAGGAAATGATGGAGGCGGTCGGTTTGAAGAATCGTCCCAATTTCCTTGAATATTCTCTTACGCCAGCCATTACTGAAGGCTTGGTAAAAATGAAATTTCCGAACTCGCCACATCATCCTCGCCAGAAATATCTTCTGACCGTGAAAGGGTTAGCGGTGTATGATGAGTGTGTCAAATCAATGTGAAAAATCTGCCAGAGCTTGCTCCCCGAAGGCGATCGACCGAGGAACTCCGAGGATGCTTGAGAGCAAGCTCGTTGAAAAACTAAAAAAGCCAGTGCTCTTTGTGCATCTTATGTGAGGTGCGCATTGAGCATTGGCTTGACATTTATGAACAATTATTGTTTCTTAGCCTCTGTATGAGCCATTCAAGAAAGGGACAATCTCGGTTGTCTCTTTCAATCGGTCACTGATACGCTTGCCGTACACCTCTGAGATTTGTTGAGGGGTGAGGTTGGAGGTGATGATAGTCGGCAGTTGGTGTTCATAGCGGTAGGAGATAAGGTCCATGAGTGACCGCTAATCTTTGGGATGCGTTTTGCTAATCAGCAATCACTTTCCGGTACATGCAATTTATTTTGTTTTCTTCAATCCCTTGTACGCAAGGAATGCGACGACGAGGGCGGCGAGAGCGAGCAATACGTAGCCGATTTCGTGGCTGTACTGCAGAGCCTGCTCGTAAACATCCTTTGTGGTCTTCAGGTTGGTGTACTTGTAGATACCCCAACCGATCATGGCGAGCACCGTGTTCCATACGCCTGCGCCGAGAGTGGTGTAGAGGAGGAACTTGCCTACGTGCATACCAGAGAGACCTGCGGGGATGCTGATGAGCTGGCGTACAGCCGGCACGAGGCGTCCGAAGAATGTTGAGGTGGCACCATGTTCGCGGAAAAACGCTTCGGCTTTCTCTACAGCTGCACGGTCGATGAGACACATGTGTCCTATCCTGCTGTCGGCAAATTTGTATATTATCGGTCTGCCGAGCCATTTGGCGAGGTAATAGTTCACGAGCGCACCGATGTCGGCACCGATGGTTGCGAAGACGATCACCAGTATGAATGTCATGTTGCTGTCAGGGTCCATCGCCTTCCATGCTGCCGGCGGCACTACTACTTCTGATGGGAATGGGATGAACGAGCTTTCGATTGCCATGAATAGTGTCACTACCCAATAGCTCAGATTGTCGAGAATCCAGAGAAAAAGATCTGCAGAGTTCATGATTTGTTTGTATAATTATTGTTATTGTTATCTATGTTTATAGTTATCAGGATGCAAAGTTAATGATTTGCCTGTTTAGCACAAAAGACGCGATGCCTAAAACAACATATATTATCTAAAACAACATATATTATGACTGTTTTAACATCTATGATGACAATATACAAACAACAATGGCGGAATGAAAGACACTCCGCCATTGTTGCTTGTCAGACTATATTGCAGTCTGTTATATTATCAGTGTTTATGTGTCAGGTGTCGCTACGGTCAGCTGAAATAACTTCTGAATTTCTGGAAGATGGTCTGCTTTGTCGTAGTGTCACCCTTGAAGTTGTCGCTCTTCTGCATCTCTTCGAGCGCTGTCTTCTCCTCCTTTGTCAAAGTCTTTGGAACATACACGCTGATGTGTACCACGAGGTCTCCAGTGCCATGTCCGTAGCCTTGTATCGCCGGCAGTCCCTTGCCCCTGAGTCGGAGCGTCTTGCCAGGCTGCGTGCCCGGTTCAATCTTTATCTTCACTTTGCCGCCGCTGATGGTAGGC
>ERZ791840.631-NODE-631-length-22188-cov-8.881173_pt1 | contig 22188 bp, 21 predicted proteins | sample MGYA00510291_ERZ791840 | MGnify/ENA primary metagenome ERZ791840 (study PRJEB30046, sample SAMN00715256) | human gut metagenome | study: EMG produced TPA metagenomics assembly of the A metagenome-wide association study of gut microbiota in type 2... | reverse complement strand
AGGGGTGAGATTCCCGTGGGCTGCTGCCAGCAGCCGTCCGTTGGCTCATTTTTTGTTTTATACGCTTAGAGTATGGAAAGGACGGTGTAACTATGGATGGCGGAGTACAAATCAAGGATAAGTTCTGCCTTACCATTGATGAAGCGTCTGAATATTTTAACATTGGAGAAAAGAAGCTGCGGCAGATTGCATCAGAAAATTTGGATTCCGGCTTTGTGATCCAGAACGGTGTAAAAGTGTTGATCAAGAGAAAACGCTTTGAAACTTTTCTGGAAGAACTATCGGCAATCTAACAAAATGGTGCGTAGCAGCATAAAATAATTGGTTGACCTCGTCCGTGACGTATGGAAAAAACGCCTCAGCTATGGTATACTAACAATATATTGTTGCTGAGGCTCTTTTTGTACAACGAAAGGAGCAGGGAAGATGAGCGAGAAAAGACGCGATAAAAAGAAGCGGATTCTTCGCAACGGAGAGAGCCAACGCAAAGATGGACGATATGCGTACAAATATTACGACAATGCTGGAAATGTGCAGTTCGTGTACAGTTGGAAACTGGAAAAAGGTGACAGACTTCCGGCTGGAAAGCGGGATGATCTTGCGCTCCGGGAAAAGGAGCGGGAAATCAAGCAGCGGCTGGAAGCTGAACTGATTCCGCAGGGTGGAGAGATAACGGTTTTGGAACTTGTCCAAAAGTACATCTCGTTAAAAACAGGTGTACGGCAGAACACAAAGACAGGTTATAACTTTGTACTTAACATCCTTAAAAAAGAGGAATTTGGGAAACGCCAGATTAACAGTGTGCGTCTTTCTGATGCTAAACTGTGGCTGATTAAGCTGCAAAGGAATGGCAGAGGATATAGCACGATTCACACGGTCAGAGGTGTTGTGCGTCCGGCATTCCAGATGGCAGTCGATGATGATTGGTTACACAAAAATCCATTTGAATTTCAGCTTGCCACAGTCATTGTAAACGACAGCGTGACAAGAGAGGCAATTACACGCAAACAGGAGAGGGCTTTTCTGAATTATGTTCGGGAGAGCGGGTGTTATAAAAAGTATTATGACGCTATCTATATCCTGTTCAAGACGGGCCTGCGGATTTCAGAGTTCGTGGGGTTGACGCTGTCCGACATTGATTTGGAACATCGGAAAATCAATGTGGACCACCAGCTACAACGGACAATGGATATGCGGTATGTGATAGAGGAACCAAAGACCAGCTGTGGTAAGCGGGTGATTCCTATGACGGATGATGTGTATGTGTGCTTCCGGCGCATTATTGAAAATCGGCCTCGTCCCAAGAACGAGCCGATGGTTGACGGTAAATGCGGTTTTCTCTTTCTTGACCAGAACGGAAACCCAACCGTTGCAATGCACTGGGAACACTACTTCAACCACATTTGTACAAGCTACAACAAGCTCTATCGGGAACAGCTGCCCAACATCACACCTCATGTTTGCAGACATACGTTTTGTTCCAACATGGCCAAAAGCGGTATGAATCCTAAAACTCTGCAATATCTGATGGGACACTCTGACATTGGCGTCACCCTGAATACTTACACTCATGTGCAGTACGATGACGTGGAAACAGAGATGAAACGGGTGGTAAATGCCGAGTAGTAAATTGCATTTTGAGCCTGAATTTACTACCATTTTTACTACTGTTGCGAGAAAAGATATGCGATTTTATACTACTTTATGCCATGAAAATGGTAGTAAATAGACAATGGTTGAGTTTCTTTGGACACTGGCGAATGCCGAAAAACCTAGGAATTAAGCCGCTTTTCGGGAGATTTTGAGGGATGAAAAAAGTCTTGTTTATCTGCCACGGCAATATCTGCCGCAGTCCGATGGCGGAATTTGTAATGAAAGATTTAGTGAAAAAAGCGGGGCTTTCCGCTCAGTTTGAAATCGCATCGGCGGCGACCAGCATGGAAGAAATCGGCAACCCGGTCTATCCGCCGGCACGGCAGAAGCTGGCGGAACACGGTATCTCCTGTGCTGGGAAAACGACCCGGCAGATGACCCGGCGGGACTATGAAAACTACGATTATATTATCGCCATGGACCACAACAATCTGCGCAACATGGCCCGCTTTGTGGGCGGCGACCCGGAGCGCAAAGTATCGCTGCTGATGGACCACACCCGCCGCCCCGGTGATGTGGCGGACCCATGGTATACCGGGGATTTCGAGGCAACATGGCAGGATGTTCTGGACGGCTGCACAGCCCTGTTGGAAGAACTGCAAAAGGGGGAAAACAGAAAATGACGATCGCACAAATCATGGAAAAGATGATCGCTTTTTCGGAGGGAAATATGTCCGGAAACTGGAAAATGCCGATAATGTTCAGAGCATTTGTCAGAGAATACTTGTACTGCACTGATAAATGTGATAATCTGAGAAAGCAATAAAAGCATAAATGATGTGCAGCTGAAAACAGGGAGCGTTGATATGGCAGAATTTGCAGAAAAACTCGGGCTCGGCTTTTTGTTTCAGGATGAAGAAATGGTTCAAAGGGTCGTCGGGCATGTTGTCCAGAATGGATCAGCGGTGACGGGATATTATGGCTCTCTATATTTTGACGAAACATTTGGCGACGCAGAAATTGTTGCCCGAGTGATCCGGAGAAAAGACGGAAAACTGGAACTGAGCGACATTGATACACACTCCGTCGGGCGATGTGTATGGAAAGTGCGTTCGCTTGGGATGAATATCGACCGGAAAGATGCTGATATTCTGGAAAAACGCTGTGTGGTATGTGATGCAGATAACGGCAACGGAATGGCAGTTATTAATATTTTGCGTGCGGATGTTCTGCCCTGTTTTGCAGAAGGCGAGGAAATGAAGCTGCAGGTGGTGGCCTTTCCGTCTGAAATCGAATACTTTGAAGACGAAGAAGCTTACGAGAAATCTGTAGAACCGGATAAAAACGGAAAAAAATGGCTCTTGGATGAAGGCTCTGTCCTCCCAACGGGGTTACTGCATAATCGGAATCCAGAAGGAAAATATTTTGAAAAAGATGAAACACTGGATGATTTGATGCTGGTTCGCGGAACGGTGAAGCGGCTTTACCATGGAAAATGCAAAATTGGCGAAGAAGAATGGAATGGATACATCCGGTGCGTGATCGATACGAAATTTGGTGAGCTGGAAATCGTACATACGATGGAAGATGTGCCGAAAGAGGAAAGAAACAACCTGTTTGTGGGTGCAACGGTGAAGGGCATTGTTACACTGTCAGGCGATGCTGCCATCTATGAATACAAAGACGGGGCTGTCTATGATGAAGCACATGGCCTGTCGCTTCTCCGCTCGGTCATTCTGGGAGGGGACACAGAGAGAATGCGAAGCGCGCTTGCGGAGGATGCAACTTACTGCGCTGAATATTCAGGCATAACCTATTCAGGAACCGACGCAATATTGAAACAGCTGAAAGTTGTTCAGCGGGAAGCGGGAGTCCGGTACTTTGCTCATTATGCAACAATTGAGTCGGTGAAGGATGGCGACGAGCTGCTTCCCTATGGGGAGGGAAAGAAGTGACTTGTTCTGGCAACGGAAAAGCCGGAGCATTACGAATCGATTGCGTTTATTGAGCTGACAGCTGAGGGAAAAATTCAGAAACTGACAACGAGCACAAACGGAAGATACCAATTCAAATTGAAAAAAATACCTCGGGTGAAAGATCCCCTTGATGACGTTAAAATGCCGGAATGCGTGGAAATAGCGATAAACCCATTGACATAATATGAAAATAGGATTATAATAACGCCATCCAAAACAGGGAGGAACGGCAGATGCTGGCTTACCATGCGGCCCGGCGCATGACCGGGCGAATGCCTTACTCCCAGACAGTTTTCTGGCAGGAAGCCTGAATCCAAGCAGGACGATGCCGTTGTCTGGGAGCATGATCCGAAAAGAAACTGCAGAACAAAAAAGGAGAACCGACAATGGCAGACTATAAACTGTGGAACGCACTGAAGGACGCTAAAAAATATCGCTGGGTGGAGCTTTCCCACTCGCTGAACAACGACAGCCCTTACTGGTCCGGCATCCCGGATGGCTCGGTGGAGCTGGCCAAGACCGTGTGGGACTGGGGCAAGCCGGAGCTGGAATGCCTCATCCAGACCTTCAAATTCCCCGGCCAGTTCGGCACCCACATTGACTTTCCGGGCCACTTTGTCAAGGACAGGGCGCTGTCGGAGCAGTACGACGTGAACGACCTTGTTTTCCCGCTGGTGGTCGTGGACATCTCCGAGCAGGCAAAGAAGAACCCCCGTTACGCTGTGACGGTGGAGGACATCAAGGCCTATGAAGCTGAGTACGGCCCCATCCCGGACGGTGCTTTTGTGGCACTGCGCAGCGACTGGTACAAGAAGTGGCCGGACATGAACGCACTGTCCGGCATCGACGCCGAGGGCAAGGAGAATGCACCCGGCTGGTCGTTGGAAGCACTGGAATACATCTACAAGGTGCGCAATGCCGCAGCCAATGGGCATGAAACACTGGATACGGATTCCTCTGCTGTGGCGGAAGAGCAGGGCGACCTTGCCTGCGAACGCTATGTGCTGGCGAACAACAAACTGCAGGTGGAAGTGCTGGCCAATCTGGACAAAGTCCAGCCTGCCGGTGCGGTGATCGTGGTCTCCTATCCGCGCATCGAAGGTGCCACCGGCCTGCCTGCACGGGTCTGGGCTATTACGGAATAAGGACGGGAAACGGCAAAAATGTCGTTTGAAAAAGCAAATGCAGACCTCGAAGCCAAAGGGCTGGGAGATCATATCATCGTGCTGAACGAGTCCTCTGCCACGGTGGCGGAAGCGGCGCACGCACTGGGCGTGGAACCGGCCATGATCGCAAAAACGCTGTCGGTCCTACAGGGTGAAACGCCGGTGCTTATCGTGACCGAGGGCACCGCCCGACTGGACAACCACAAATACAAGAGCCTGTTCCACATCAAGGCGAAGATGATCCCCTATGATGACGTGGAGACTCTTGTCGGCCATGCGCCCGGCGGCGTGTGTCCCTTTGGCATCAACGAGGGCGTGGAGGTTTATCTGGACGAAAGCCTGCGTAAATTTGAGACGGTCTACCCTGCAGCGGGCAACGGCCACACGGCTGTCCGGCTGACCTTGCCGGAGCTGGAAGCTGCTGCCGGTGCAAAGGACTGGGTGGATGTATGCAAGGAGCCGGAGACAGAATAAGGCACGCCTGAACCGGATGATAGAAATGCAAAAGAACGCTCACCCCATTCTGGACGAATCGTCCGGGCAGGGTGAGCGTTTTTTTCTGTGGAATGCGAAAAAGGGGATGCAAGTCGGCATCAGGAATCCTGCTTCATCCACTGCGCCAGTGCATCGGCGGTCTGCTGCTGTTGTTCTTCGGCGGTGAGCGTCGGGGTGCCGTCACCCTTCTGGGTGCCGTAGCTGCCGAAACCGGCGTGGCAGCCGCCTTCCAGAATCACTTCGGTCGTATCGGCAGGGATGTTCCGATGATTTTATCGGCTGATTTTATTATAAAACTCTGCGACGGAAACTGCAAAGGCGATTCTTCACAAAAAATCCGGCAGGAAAATTGCGGCAAAATGCCCACGGGACGCATGTGCTTGCGTCTGGCTGCCGGATGTGGTAGGATGGAGAAAACGCACAGGAGGAAAACAGCGATGCCCTTTCTGATGATCCGCAATGATATCACCCGGGTGGAGGCGGACGCCATCGTCAACCCGGCCAATCCCGCTCTGCTGCAGGGTAGCGGCACCAGCCGCGCCATTTATCAGGCGGCGGGCGAAACGGAACTGACTGCCGCGTGCAAAGCTATCGGGGATTGTGCTCCGGGCGGGGCGGTGTGCACACCGGCGTTCGGTCTGCCGGCAAAGTATATCTTTCATACGGTCTGCCCTGCTTGGCGCGGCGGCACTGCCGGTGAGGCGCAACAGCTGGCCGGGGCCTACCGCGCAGCGCTGGAACTGGCCGTGGAATACCATTGCGAGAGCGTGGCGGTTCCGCTGCTTTCCACCGGAAACTACGGCTATCCGAAAGAGCAGGCATTCCGCATTGCGGCAGATGTCATCACCCGGTTTGTGCTGGAGCATGACCTGACGGTCTATCTGGTGCTGTACGACCGGGAGTCGCTGGCGACCGGGCAAAAGCTGTTCGCCGACGTGGCGGAGTACATCGACGACCACTATGTTGCCGGAAAGGACGAAAGCTACCGGTTCGGGCGGCGCCGCGGACGGCAGGAACCGGAAGCAGTATTTGCACAGCCGGAAGTGGCGATGCCGGAACGACCGGCAGCCCCGGCGGCACCCGGCAGTCTGCAGAGCCTGATGGACAATCTGGGCGAAAGCTTTGCGGCCCGGCTGGTGCGTCTCATCGACGAGCGGGAACTAAAGGACTCCACTGTATACAAGCGGGCCAACATCTCCCGGCAGCTCTTTTCCAAAATTCTGTGCAGCACAAATTACAATCCCAAAAAGAAAACCGTGCTGGCCTTTGCGGTGGGGCTGCGCCTGACCGAGCAGGAAACGACTGACCTGCTGAAAAGTGCGGGCTACGCATTCTCGGACAGCTCCAAACAGGACTGGATCGTCCGGTACTGTCTGGAACACAAAATTTATAATATCAATCAAATCAATGCACTGCTGTTCGAGTACGACCAGGATCAGCTGGGCAACTGAAAGTGTCGCCTGAAAGTTGACCTTCTGCCTCCGGTTTTGTGGTATCCTTTTGCCATCGAGCAAAATGACTGCAAAAACGGAGGTTAATTTTATGTTGGGAGCAATTCTGGGCGATATCGTGGGCAGCCCCTACGAGTTTGACTGCAATAATTATAAGCACAAGGATTTTCCGCTGCTGAGCGCACGGTCGAGGTTTACCGATGATACGGTCATGACGATCGCGGTGGCGCAGGGGCTGCTAGCCGGGCAGGGCAACCCGGGACGGACATTTGCCGAAGTGCGGGAAACGATGGGGCTTTGGGGTGAAGCATATCCCCATGCCGGGTACGGCGGGATGTTCCGCCGCTGGCTGCACTCGGAACATCCGCATCCTTACGGCAGCTTCGGCAACGGGTCGGCCATGCGGGTGTCGGCGGCGGGGTGGCTGTTCGATACGCTGGAAGAAACGTTGGAAATGGCAAAGGTGACTGCCGAAGTCACCCACAACCACCCTGAGGGCATCAAGGGTGCGCAGGCAACTGCAGCGGCCATCTTTCTGGCGCGCACCGGCAGCAGCAAACAGAAGATCCGTCGTTACACGGAGAAGACCTTCGGGTATGATCTGAGCCGCACCTGCGACGAGATCCGCCCCGGCTACCGCCATGTGGAAACCTGCCAGCAGACCGTGCCGGAAGCCATCACGGCCTTTCTGGAAAGCACCGGCTACGAGGATGCGCTGCGCAACGCGGTATCCCTTGGCGGCGATAGCGACACCCTCGCCTGCATCACGGGCGGCATTGCCGAAGCGTTCTACGGTATGCCGCCGTACCTGCAGGCGGAAACGCTGAAGCGCCTGCCGGAAGATCTGCGGGATATCTATGAGCAGTTCCGGGAAGAAGCGGCCCGCCACGCTATTTTTTCATCCGTAAAGTGAAATTGCTTCTTGTCCTCTTTCCTGTGAGGGATTATAATAAAAAAGATAAAAAATACAAGGAGAGTTTCGGCAATGAATTCCTCACAAGACAGCACAGCATCCCCAAAAAACCTTTTTTCGCGGTATAAGGAGCACATCACCGGCGCAATTTTTGCGGGTCTGGTGCTCGGCATCCTCACCGGCCTGTTTCTGGCAGGGCGCTTCCCGGCGGTGCTCACCGTGACCCAGCTGCTGGGCAGCATCTACATGAATGCCCTGAACATGATGATCTTCCCGCTGGTGTTCTGCTCCATCGTGGTGGGCATCACCAGCATCGGCAATGCCAAAACCACCGGCAAGATCACCGGCGGTGCCATGATCTTTTTCCTGTGCACCACGGCGCTTGCCAGTCTTGTGGGTCTGGTCATTCCCCGCGCCATCCATCTGGGTGAGGGTGTCCGGTTCGAGATGGCCACTTCGGACATTGAGGCCAGCAAGATGACCAGCATTCTGGACACCCTCAAAAACCTCATCCCCTCTAACCCGGTGGCGGCCTTTGCCAACGGCAATATGCTGCAGGTGCTCACCTTTGCGGTCATCATCGGTTTCACTCTCATCGCCATTGACGAAAAGGGCGAACCGCTGCTGAAAGTCATCGAGGCAGGCAACGAAGTCTGCCTGAAGATCATCAGCACCGTGATGTACTTCACGCCGGTGGGTGTGTTCTGCACCATCGTTCCGGTGGTGGAGGCCAACGGCACCGACACCATCCTCTCGCTGGCAACCCAGCTGGTGATCCTGTACATTGCCTTCTTCGGTTTTGCCGCTGTGGTGTACGGCGGTGCGGTCAGGTTCCTGGGCAAGGAAAGCCCCATCCGCTTTGTCAAGGCCTGCCTGCCCGCAGCGCTGAACGCCTTCGGCACCTGCTCCAGCTCGGCCACCATCCCCATCAGCAAGCAGCGCATGGAAGAGGAAATGGGTGTGTCGGATAAGATCACCAGTATCGCCATCCCGCTGGGTGCAACGGTGAACATGGATGCCGTTTCCATCCTGATGTCCTTCATGATCGTCTTCTTCGCCAATGCCTGCGGCGTGAAGGTGAGCACTTCCATGATGGTGGTCATCCTGCTGGCCAATGTCATCCTGTCGGTGGGCACGCCCGGCATTCCCGGCGGTGCCATTGCGTCCTTTGCGGCGCTGGCCACCATGGCCGGTCTGCCCGCGGGCGTCATGGGCGTTTATATCAGCATCAACACCCTGTGCGACATGGGCGCGACCTGCGTCAATGTCATCGGCGATATGGCCGGCTGTGTGGTGCTGAAGGAAAAAATCAAACTGGAAGAGTGATCCCGGAAAGGAGAAAATCATGGAATTTACCGATGTGATCGAAAAGCGCTATTCCTGTAAAAACTACAGTGCACGGAAGGTGGAGGACGAAAAGCTTACTGCCATCCTGAACGCCGGACGTGTTGCGCCTACGGCCAAGAACTTTCAGGAGCAGCGCATCTATGTTGTCCGTTCGGAAGAGGGCCTTGCAAAGATCGATGCGGCAACGCCGTGCCGCTACGGTGCGCCGGTCTGCCTTGTGGTGGCATATGACCGCAGCAATATGTTCACATATCCCGGCGGAAAGCACACCTCCGGCGCAGAGGACGCCGCCATTGTGGCGACCCACATGCTGCTGGCTGCAGCCAATGCAGGGGTGGACAGCTGCTGGATCAACTTCTTCGACCCGGAAAAACTGGCCGCAGAGCTGGGCCTGCCGGAAAACGAAGAAGTGCTGATGTTGATGGACCTCGGCTATGCCGCCGAAGGTGCAGGCCCGCTGGCAAACCACGGCCTGCGCAAGCCGCTGGAAGAAACAGTCGCTTACCTCTGAGAAAAATAAAACAGCGCAGATAGAAATATCCCCGATGCCGGATGCCCGGTATCGGGGATATTTTTTGGACCGTATTTTTATGCCCCCAAAATCACTGCAGCTTGGAGACGATCTCTTCGGCAGACATGCCGCTGGCCAGCAGTTTTTTCAGCACAGCCTCGGCTTCGGCCTTCTTTGCGTTCTCGGCAGCTTTGGTCTCGGCAGCAGCCTTTTTGGTCTCTGCCTTGGTCAGCTCCTTGGTGGCGGCCTTTACAGCAGCCTTGGCGGTTTTCAGCTGTGCCTTCAGTTCATCGATGTTGGCAGTCAGTGCTGCAACAGTGGCTTCTGCCTGCTCTTTGGCAGCAGTTTTTTCAGCGATGAGTGCTGCATAATCGATCTTATTTTTTGCGGTGCGTGCAGCGCGGGGAGTATGGACTTTATTTTTGCTTCCTTTGGGTCTGGGCATGGGGGGTGTCCTCCGTTTCATAAAAATAAATTTGTAATCTTAGTATATTTCCGAACGCGATAAATTGCAATAGAAAAATGCCAAAAAATTATCAGAAATAGATAAATCCGGGATACAAAATCGGAAGCATGAAATTTGCCGAAAAACGAACGTAAAATCTATCGATAAAAAGAAACTAAAGTTCATGATGTCGGTCATCCTGACCATTGCTTCGCTGGGCACCCGCGTGGCGCTGGCCTATCTGCTCTCGGCTACGCCGCTGGGGGTCACGGGCATCTGGCTCAGCGTCCCGATCGGCTGGGCGCTGGCGGACGCCATCGGCATCGGGTACTACCTCAAAACCAAAACGGCATAACGAAACAGCCGGGAGGCGTTCCAAAAGGGAAGCCTCCCGGCTGTTTTGTTATAAGTTGTGTGCTCTGCCCGGTTACTTGAGCAGGGCGCTGTGGTCTGCGCCGCCAATGGTCAATGCCGCGCGGGGGCCGGTGTGGGTCCAGACGACGGCCGTTTCATCGGGGGCGTCGGGTTCAGCCGCCAGCAGGGCGTCCACCGAGACCGTGGTGGAGCGGGAGAGCAGGGTGGTGAACACAAGGGTCTTCACGCCCTGAGCCTTCAGGGCGCGGACCATGCCCAGCGTCAGGTGGGCCGAGGTCACGATGCCGTTGGCGCGGATGGTCAGGGTCGTGCCGTTCTGGGTGCAGGTGTGGGTGATCTGCTTGCCCAGAACGTTGGTGACATACAGCCCCTCCACCGTGACCGGGCGCTCCACTTCCGAAGGTACTTCTGCCGCTTCCGTTTCGGTGGGCGCTTGCTCGCGTACAACATCACCGGGCTGGGAAACATCGTCGCCCTTCGCATTGCGGCGGGTGATGGTCGTGCCCACCTGCAAACCGGAGAACCGCGTTTCGCCGTTGATCGAATCGCCAATGGCCACATCGCCGCCGCCAGTGGCGTCGATCGTCACCTTGCCTTCAACGGTAATATCAGACTTTACCTCAGTAGCACCGTCAGCAACGCTGCCGCTGCCGATGGCCGCAGCACCGGCAAGGGGAGCATCTTCATTATTCAGAACGCCGCCGCCTGCAGCAGTAATGTTAGGAGAACCAACTTCGGTGCTCTTGATGGAAACTTTGTTTCTGGTATCCTCGGTGTCGGGTTCTGTTTCTGCGCCGCCACCGATACCGGCAGCACCAGCGCCGCCCTGTGCATTTTCGATGGTGACATTGCCCTCGATGGTCACGTCACCAGTGCCAAGAGCACCGCCGCCGATACCGGCACCTTCTTCGCCGCCGGTGGCGTTTCCGATTTGAGCGTTGCCTCTAATGATTACATTGCCGATGCCAATAGCGCCGCCACCAATGCCGGAACCACCATAACCACTTTTTGCATTTTCGATTTTGGCGTTGCCTTCAATGGTCACGTTGCCTACAGTTGGATCGATTACCATGCCATCGCCATCGGGATACAAATCGCCTTGGCCGCTGCCGATGCCAGCGCCGTTTGCGCTGCTTTCGGCATTTTCAATGACTGCATCACCTCTGATGATGATCTCGCTGTTACCACGGGTGCCACTGCCGATGCCGGCTCCAGCTTCACCGCCCTGTGCGTTTTTGATGACGGCATTACCTTCAATGGTCACTGTGCCCAGACCCTGAAGGCCGCTGCCGATGCCAGCAGCCATATAGCCACCAGAGGCTTCGGTGATGGTGCCGCCGCTGATGGTGACAGTGCCATTTCCTCCAATAAGAGTGTCCTTCGGTATCTCGCCACAACCGCCACCAATACCGGCACCATAGCGGCCCGTAGCCTTTGCGGTGATATCGCCGTCCGTAATTATGACAGTACCGTTGCCATCGAGGCCACCACCAATACCGGCAGCCAGACTGCCGCCCGTAGCGGTGATCGTACCACCGGAAATTGTCACATCGCCGTCACCGCCGACGGCGGCGTACTTGTCGCCGGCACCGCCGCCAATACCGGCAGCCCCATTACCACCCGTGGCAGTGATCTTACCACCCGTAATGGTCGCTTGGCCGTCGTGTTCGTCACTGCCGCCGATGCCGGCACCTCGGCCACCACCGTTGGCAGTCAAACTGCCAGTAGTATCGGACGCACTGCCCTTTGCGGAGCCATCATCATTCTTTTCGTCCTGAATCGTCAGCGTGCCGCTGTCGTCGGTCTTGTTATGCTCCAGACCGGCGTGGCCATATCCGCTTGTCAGCGTGTTGTTGCCGTTCAGCTCGATGTTCGTATTGCCGCTGCCGGTAACGCTTACAGCGGTCTTATAGGCGTTCGGGTCATAACCATACTTGGACCCTTCGTCTACATTGATCGTTACGTTATCCAGCGTGACATTCACCGTCTTGCCTTCATCTGCATGGATCGTTACTGTATTCGAAGACGCGGTAGAAGAGTCCTTGCTTTTAATAACGGTGTCCGTATCATTCTCTTTTGTCGTACTTCCCTGTGTGACATTGTTGCCGCTTTCACCAGCCGAAATCGAGATGTCGCCATCGTCAATGTACCATGTAGCCGCAAAGGCGGGGAGCGTCATCCCGACCACAAGGGCGGCGGTGAGGGCGAGGGCGGCGGCGCGCTTTGCGGTGGAGCGGCGGGCTGTTTTGACCGCAGAAACCGGGCTGTGCCCCAGAACACGCATGGCGAGTTTGCGATAAGAGATCATAAGTGGTGCCTCCTTGCAAAGTTTCAAATCCGGTAAAACATGGGCTTGTGCTTGTAAGGAAATTATACCACTCTCGGGGGGGATGCAAGTAAAACTGCGTGAAAGGCGGCGCTATGATGCAGTTTTTGACCCACATTATTTTTCTCTTGAACCTGCTCAAGGCCCTTATCAACCATTTCAGCTAAGGACGGTGACTGAATGGAAACCGTTCTCAAAGCCATTGCCGACTGGATCAAAGGCATCCTGACGGCAGGCATTATGTCAAATCTTTCCGGTCTGTTCGACGATGTGAACACCCAAGTGGGCAACATCGCACAGCAGGTGGGCACCAAGCCATCCAGTTTTGAACCACGGGTGTTTTCCATGATCGAAGCCCTCTCCCGGAACGTGGTGCTGCCCATTGCAGGCATCATCCTGACTTTTATCGCCTGTTATGAACTCATCGAGATGATCACCCAGCACAACAACATGGCGCAGTTTGAGCCTGCCCTCATCATGCGCTGGATCTTTAAGACCGCTGTTTCGGTATGGCTCATCTCTAACACCTTCGATATCGTGATGGCGGTGTTCGACGTCACCCAGAAGGTGGTGTCCGATTCCAGCAGCATCATCGCCGGAAATGCCCGTGTCAACGACATTGGGCTATCCATGCTGCAATCCAGCCTGATGCAGATGGACGTTGGTCCCCTGTTCGGGCTGTTTTTGCAGTCCTTCTTCATCGGCATCACCATGCGGATATTGAGCATGTAAGAAAGAGAGGGATGCCCATGAACTTTAACCATGAGGAACTCATGCTGATGATGCTCTACAACACTGGCTCCCGGCTGGGGCTGGTGCAGGAACTACGGCTCATGCAGTGCTATCTGATGCCCGATGAAACCGCCCTGCGCGAACTGTCTGAAGGTGTTATCGAAAAACTGAAGCTGATGACCGATGCGCAGTTTGCGGAGGTTGAGTTTCCTATGGACTGATTTTTGCCGCCTGCGGGCGGCGTACATAGAATTTTTCATTAAAGAAAAACAGCCGTTTCCGCTTAAATAAAGAGAAACAGCTGCCTTTTTCAAAAATTTGTTGTCACATGGAAATCCAGCCCAGAGTATTGGCCACTGAACTGATCAGAATGATTGCTGCAAAGACAGGGCAAAGATAGCGAATCATAAAGTTGAAAATCTTTTTGCGGCGGAACGGCTTACCGTCCACGGTGACTTCTTCTTCGATTTTTTCTACGCCGATGACACGGGATACCAGCAGGCAGATGGCAATGGCGGCGATGGGCATCATAACAGAGTTTGTCAGAAAATCGAAGAAGTCCAGAAACTGCATCCCGAACACCGTCACACCGGCCAGCGGGCCGTAGCCCAGCGCGGACAGACTGCCTAAGACAACCATGATAATACCAATGCAGGCGGTAGCCATCTGTCGGTTCCAGCCGAGTTCATCCTCAAAGGTGGAAACGGCACTCTCTGTCAAGGCAATGGAACTTGTAACAGCGGCAAAGAGAACCAACAGGAAGAACAGTACGCCTACAACATGGCCGAACCCCATACTCTCAAATACTTTGGGGATGGTGATGAACATCAAAGAAGGGCCTGCCTGCAGGGTGTTCGGGTCACCGCCAGAGAAGGAAAATACGGCAGGAATAATCATCAGACCTGCCATGATCGCAATGGCTGTATCAAAAATTTCGACATTTTCCGTGGATTCCTCAATGGAAACATCCTTTTTCATATAGGAGCCGAAGGTCACCAGAATGCCCATGGCAATGGACAGAGAGTAGAACATCTGGCCCATAGCGGTGACAACAGTCATCCATGAAAAGTTTGCAACGTTGGGAATCAGGAAATACTTGACACCGGCCAATGCGCCCGGACGGGTGACCGAGTAAATAGCTATGACCACAGATAACACCACCAGAACAGGCATCATCAGTTTGGACACACGTTCCACACCATTACGAACACCGGCAAAAATGATGGTCAGCGTGAAAACCGTAAAGATGAGGAAACATACTTCGGCAGACTGGCCGCTGGAAATAAAAGCGGAAAAATAGCCATCCTGTGCTAACTCACTGCCGTGTCCACTGACATAGGCGGAAAGATAACGGATGACCCAGCCACCGATGACCGAATAGTACGGTACGATCAGAATGGGAATGATGGCATTGATCCATCCGCCAAACTTCAGCTTACCGCTCTTGCCAAATGCTCCGAAAGCGCCGACCGGGCTCTTTTTGGTCATGCGGCCCAGCGCGGTTTCTGCCACGATCATGGTGTAACCAAAAGTAACGGCCAGCACAATGTACACCAGCAGAAAAATACCGCCGCCATATTTTGCGGCCAGATACGGGAAACGCCAGATGTTGCCAAGGCCCACGGATGCGCCGGCAGCAGAAAGAACAAAGCCGATCTTACCGGAAAAGGCGCTACGCTTGGGTTGTTGTGAATCCATAGTAACACACTCCTATCATTTTTTCTTATCCACAAACAGGATTAGTGTATCATAAATTTTACAGAGATACAATATTTCGTATCACAATACATTTCCCTGCAGGCAACTACAAAACGGTTGCCCGCAGTTTTTATACCCTAAAATCTAAAGAAGGAGGCTAAAATGCCAAGCAAAACCGAAGAATATCTCGCCCTTGCCCAGCGCACGGCAAACGGTCTGACCCGGTACTGGGAAAGCTGGACGGACTAACTGACCACCGCATCCCGGCTGTACAAATACCCCTTTGCGGACCAACTTATGATCTACGCCCAGCGCCCGGATGCCACCGCCTGCGCCGACTTTGACATCTGGAACAACCGGATGAACCGCTATGTGCGCCGGGGTGCCAAGGGCATCGCCCTGCTGGATGAATCCAGCGGATTCCCCCGACTGCACTACGTTTTCGATGTGTCGGACACCGGGGTGCGGCACAATTCCCGCGACCCGGAACGATGGGAGCTGAACGACGACCTGTTCAAGCCGGTATCGGATATGCTGGTGCAGGAGTATGGCATGCCTTGATAACTCCCCGGTACTTTTCACCGACTTCATCACGGACTGGTTGAAAATGATGAAGTCACGAGTGGAAATCACAACCTATACCAGCTATGAAAGAGCAATCGTTCACAAGATCGTCCAATATTTTGAACCTATACATTGCAGGATATGGAACAGCATCCCAAATACATCCAAGACTTCTACCAGCATGAGTTGGATCGTGGCCTTACGGCAAACACCGTCATTCACTATCACGCCAACATCCGCAAATGCTTGCAGTACGCTTTTCAAATCGGCATGATCCGTTCCAACCCGGCAGACCGCGTTGAACGTCCTCGTAAGGAAAAGTTCAAGTCGGAGATTTACAAAGGAGATTCAGGAGTGGCTCGGTCACAGCCACATCAGCACAACAAGCAACATTTATACACATCTGGATTTCTCCAGTAAGGTATCTTCGGCGAATGCCATCGTCAGCATTTTCCCGGAGAACACAAAGGTGTGACTTGCAACAAAAATAAAGCAGCCCGGAACCTGAAAAAGGCCGGACTGCTTGATTGGTGCCGATGGTGGGACTCGAACCCACATGGTTTCCCGAGCGATTTTGAGTCGCTTGCGTCTGCCATTCCGCCACATCGGCGAATAAGCATATTATACAGGATTCTGTCTGTAAAATCAAGTGCGGATTTCAGCTGCAGGGCCTGAAAAAATGCACTCCGCTTTTTGCGCGGTTTCCGGTGCAAAAACGACACATCCTGCGGAGCACGGGGCAAAAATAAAAGCGCCAGCGTGAAATTTGGGACAGCTGGGAGAAAACGGACGAAGTTTGACGCACCCATGCCGAAAATAGTATAATGGTGCAGAAAAAGGCAGGGGAGATGCAGGATGACACAGCAGGAAAATATGACCCATGAACAGGCCGAAGAGGAACTCCGCCAGCTGCGCAAGGTGTTCCATTCGGTGCGGCTGCTCACGCAGGAAAAGGTATACGCCCCCGGCGGCCGCAGGCCGTGCTATGCGCAGTGGAAGCGGGTGCGTCCCTGCGAGAACTGTGTGGCCCGGCGTGCACTGGAAGAAAAAAGCGGCAAAAGCAAGCTGGAATACCTCGATAAAGAGCTTTATCAGGTGACGGCCAGCTATGTGCTGGTGGATGGCAAGCCCTGCGTGCTGGAAATGACCCAGAAGATGGACCGCAGCCTGATGCTTGACCCGGACGACAGCTTCCAACTGCTCAGCACCATCACAGACCAGACCGAAAAGCTGTACCGTGACCCGGCGACAGGTGCATACAACCGCCGCTATTACGATGAAAATTACCGCAACCGTTCGATGACGGCAGGCGTTGCACTGCTGGATCTGGATGATCTGAAACTTTCCAACGACGTTTACGGCCGGGCAGCAGGCGACAGTGTGCTGGAAACGGCAGTCAACGTCATCCGGCGCAGTCTGGAAGAAAAAGACCGTCTGATCCGCTACAGCGGCGACGAATTGCTGTTGCTGCTGCCGGACATTGCGCAGGACCGGTTCAACCGCAAGCTGGAAAAGATCCGCCTGCAGCTGCGCACCGCCAGTGTGCCGGGTTATTCCCGCATCCAGATGTCAGCCAGCATCGGCGGTGTCTGGGTCGAGGATGAGGAACTGAGCGTTGCGGTAGACCATGCAGAACGTCTGATGCAGTATGCCCGCATCCAGAAAAATACGGTGGTGACCGAGCGCCAGACCGCCGCGCCTGCCGCCGCCCGGCCCCACTGCCGCCAGAGCGTGCTCATCGTGGACGATTCGCCGCTGAACCGCTCCCTCCTGAGCCGGATGCTGGGGGATCAGTTCGACACGGCTGAAGCAGCCTGCGGTGAAGATTGCCTGCGTTTGCTGGAGCAGAACCCCACCGGCATTTCCATCGTGCTGCTGGATATCCACATGGACGGGATGGACGGTTTTGCCGTGCTGGAAGCCATGAGTCAGCGCCGGATCCTCGACGATGTGCCGGTGATCATGATCTCCAGCGAGGACACGGTAGACGCGGTGCGGCGTGCCTTTGATCTGGGCGCGTCGGATTATATCAGCCGCCCGTTCGATGCCAAGGTGGTGTATCAGCGGGTATCCAATACCATCCGGCTTGTATGCCAAGCAGCGCCGCCTGAGCACCATGGTGGCAGATCAGGTCTACGAAAAAGAAAAACTCAGCAGGATGCTGATCAGCATCCTGAGCTGCATGGTGGAGCGGCGCAGCGGCGAGAGCCATGCCCATGTCCGGCATATCGGCACCCTGACCTCAATGCTGCTGGCCCGCCTTGCACAAAAGACCGATGCCTACCCCCTGACGCAGGAGATGCGGCGCACCATCAGCATGGCGGCGGTGCTGCGCGACATCGGCAAGATGGAACTTCCGGACAGCATCCTGAGCAACAGCGACCGCACCCCGGAGGAAGAAGAACAGCTGCAGCAGCACACCGTTCTGGGCGAGAAGATGCTGAATGAACTCGGCATTTACCAGGACGAAGATTTTGTCCGTGTGGTCCGCCAGATCTGCCGCTGGCACCATGAACGCTATGATGGCTCTGGCTACCCGGACCATCTGTCCGGTGAGCAGATCCCCCTTGCCGCACAGGTAGTTGGGCTGGCAGATGCCTGCGAAACACTGGCCGACGGGCAGCCGCCCGTGCCGTACCGGGAAGCCGCCGCGCAGCTGTGCCGGGAAAAGGCGCACGCCTTCAACCCGCTGCTGCTGGAATGCCTGCAGGAGATCGGGCCGGAACTGGGGGACAGCATGGACCGACGGCAGGGAGACACGTTGTAGCGATTGCGGAAACGACAGGCTGTGCCGGTGCACGGCCTTTTTTGTTGCAGGCGGGTGAAAAATGAAGTCCGGTTCTTGCCCGGGCGTGCGGCTTGTGTTACACTGAAAAAAATGCACGCAGTATGTGTGAGAAAACAGGAGGACACCACCGTTGAAACATCTGTATCAGTTTGCACGGCGCACGGCAGCGGCTGTGCTGGCACTGGCCCTTTGCACCTGTCTGCTGGCCCCGGCAGCATCGGCGGCCGCGACGACCATCGGCGGCGCGGATACCACGCTTGTGCCCGTAGAAGAAAACTGCCTGAGCTGGCTGTTCGGCTCCGGCAACACCATCACCATGCCTTACCTGAACATCAAGGGGCAGGGCCTGCGCCGCAATGTCACGCTGGATCTTGTGGACTGTCTGGTGGGCATTACCTATACCGAGCTTGGGTCCATCGGCAGCTATGTCAGTGCCGGCGCAGCCCAGCAGGCGTGGAAGGCGCAGGCAGTGGCCATCCATTCCTATCTGGAATACCTCAAACAGTACGGCTCTTCGGCCAATGCCCTCGTTTATACTCCGGTGGACCAGATCCCTTCCTCCGCGCGGGAAGCCATCCATAAGGCGGTGGAGCCGGTCAAAAATGAGATCCTGACCTACAACGGCGGCGTCTGCGATGCAGTGTGGTCGGCAAGTGCGGGCTACAACACCCAGACCGGCGTCTACGGTACCTGCTCCAGCCGGGACGCATGGGGCACCGAGGTGCCGTATCTGCAGAGCGTGGAAAGCCCCTACGAGGAACAGTATCACAACAAGCTGCGCCGCTCCATCGGTAAGGATTACCGCTACACGGAGTATCAGGACAGCCGCACCGGCGAGGCTTATGTCAGCGCCGATACCTCCCACAAGAGTCTGGGCGGTTATGTGCAGTACAACACCTTTATCTCCAACGGGCGCAGCTACCGCTATATCAGCCAGTTCGTTTCCTCCCGCTACTGCTTCGATTTCGGCGCGGATGCCAACGGCACCCCCTGCATGACCTATTACGGCTACGGCCACGGCGTGGGCATGAGTCAGTGCGGTGCAGTGGGCTATGCGCAGGAACAGGGCATGGGCTACCGCGAGATCCTGCGCCATTATTACCCGGGCGCAAGCATTTCTTCCGGCAGTTCCGGCGGCGGGCTTTTCGGTTGGCTGAGCAGTCTGTTCCGCTGGTAAGAACAGGCTTTGGAAAAGAATTGCTGCCAAATGCTTCTCAAATGCGGATGGATTTGGTATACTATAAAGTGTTTGCGATTTTGTGAGAGAAATCTTGCTTGAACGATAGAAAGCCCGTAGGAGTGGAAAAAGCGGAATGGAACAGGAAAAGGAAACAAGACTTCAGGCGGAGTGCAGCCGGGAGCTGGCACAGCGCATCGTGCGGGAGCTGACCCCTGCCGGGGTACAGGTGCTGGGCGGCAGCGGTTTGCTGGAACAGGCGCTGGAAAAGGCCGGCACCCGCCTGACCGGGCAGGCAGATGCGGACGGTCTGCTGGTGGTCGTGGACCCGGAGTGGACCGAGCTGCCGGAGCTGGAATGCGGTCAGGTGCTTCTGGTCTGTGAGGATGCTGCGGTCATGGCTGATTGCGCAGGTCAGCTGGCGCAGCAGGGCTTTGCCCGCGATTTTGAGTGGAAGGGCCGGGTGCGCGCCCTGCAGACGGCACGGTTCTGCCGCGGCGGCGAAGCGCTGGATGCGCAGCAGACTGCGGCCGGGTACGAGATGGTGCTGGACGAGCTGCGCGAACGGATGCTGCTGGCCGAGCGCACCGGCGAAGAGCAGGCTGCTCAGCTGGCCCGCCTGCACAGCGACCTTGCCCTGAGCCGCAGCCACGAGCAGGAACTGGAACAGACCCTGAACAGCGTGGTCAACTCTACGCTCTGGAAGGCGACCTGGCCGCTGCGCTATGTGGTCAGCAAAAGCCGCAGCATTGTCCATACCTTCCCGCCGTTCGTCTTTCTGGCGGAGCTGCGCCGGGTGGGCATCTCCGGGATGCGGGCGCAGGCAAAGGCCAAAAAAGAATATGCAAAGCTGTTTCCGGGCAATGTTCTGCGCGCCGACCGGTTCGCCAGCGCTGAGCTGCTGGTAAGGCAGGTGGCTAACCAGCCGGACGCACCGCTCATCAGCATCGTGGTGCCGCTGTACAACACCCCGCAGCAGTTCCTTGTGGAGCTGCTGGATTCGGTGCAGAACCAGACGTACCAGAACTGGGAACTGTGCCTTGTGGACGCCGGACAGGATGAGACAGTCGGCCAGACGGTCAAGGCCCGCGCGGCTGCCGACCCCCGTATCCGCTACCAGAAACTGGAAAAGAACGAGGGCATTGCGGGCAACACCAATCAGGGCTTTGCCTTTGCAAAGGGCGAGTACATCGCTCTGCTGGACCACGACGATATCCTGCACCCCTGTGCTCTGTGGTATGTGGCGCGGGCCATCGCACAGCAGGGGGCAGACTTTGTGTATACCGACGAGGTGACCTTTGAGGGCGACATCGACCATTTGACGGTCTACCACTTCAAGCCGGATTACATGATCGACAACCTGCGTTCCAACAACTACATCTGCCACCTAAGCGTGTTCAGCGCAAAGCTGCTGGCAGAAGTGGGCGGCGACGAGCGGGCGGAGTTCAACGGCAGTCAGGACTATGATCTTTACCTGCGCCTGACCGAAAAGGCACACAAGATCGTGCATATCCCGCATCTGCTGTACTACTGGCGTTCCAGCCCCACCAGCGTGGCCAGCAATATCTCGGCCAAGACCTACTGCCTGGAAGCAGCAGTCAAGGCATTGTATGCTCACTACGAGCGGGTCGGCATCCCGGTGGACGGTGTATCCATGATCCCGGGCACGCCGGGCTTTTACAAGACGGATTACACCCTTACAAAGCCGGGCCGGGTCAGCATCCTGATCCCCAGCTGCGACCACTCCCGGGACCTGCGCACCTGTGTGGAATCCATCTATCACAAGTCCACCTATGAGGACTTTGAGATCATCGTCATCGAGAACAACAGCAAGGAAGAAGCTACCTTCCGCTGCTACAAACAGCTGCAGAAGGAGCACAGGAACCTGCGGGTCATCACATGGCAGGGCACCGGCTTCAATTACAGTGCTCTGAACAACTTCGGTGCAAAGGAAGCCACCGGCGAATACCTGCTGCTGCTCAACAACGATACCGAGGTCATTTCCCCGCGCTGGATCGAGGAAATGCTCATGTACGCCCAGCAGGACCGCGTGGGCTGCGTGGGCGCAAAGCTGCTCTACCCGGACAATACCATCCAGCACGCCGGCATCGGCTTCGGCTTCCTGACGCTGGCAGCCCACATGCACAAGAATTTCCCGGTGGGGCACCCCGGCTATATGGGCCGTCTGGTCTATGCGCAGGACGTCTACGCCGTCACCGCTGCCTGCCTGATGGTGCGCAAGAGCGTGTATGAGGAAGTGAACGGTCTGGACGAGAGCTTTGCCGTGGCCTTCAACGATGTGGACTTCTGCGTCCGCGTGCGGGAAGCCGGCTACACCAACGTGTTCACCCCCTTTGCGCAGCTGTACCACTACGAGAGCAAGAGCCGCGGTCTGGACGAGAACCCGGTCAAGCGCAAGCGTTTTGTCTCGGAGGTGGAGCGCTTCCAGAAGCGGTGGGCAAAGCAGCTGGCCGCCGGCGACCCCTGCATGAACCCCAATTTTGACCTGATGAAAGAGGACTTCAGCTTTGATATCAAACCGCTGGAGTAATGGAGGAAAACCGGTGGAACTTTCTGCCTGTATCGTAGTTTATAACGGCGCGGAGGAGGCGCTCCGGGCGGCGCAGACGG